>Ga0131853_10007676_pt1 | contig 19565 bp, 10 predicted proteins | sample TergutLab28metaG_FD_92764 | JGI IMG/M metagenome (GOLD analysis project Ga0131853, IMG submission 92764) | Labiotermes labralis P1 segment gut microbial communities from Petit-Saut dam, French Guiana - Lab288 P1 (version 2) (version 2) | ecosystem: Host-associated > Arthropoda: Insects >... | reverse complement strand
TTTCCCCCCCCCCCCATTTTTTGGTAACGTTTTTTGCTGGAATATTAAAAAACGTTTTTCCAATTTTTTTCTGACATTTTTTTCCCACATATTTTTTTTCCGCCTCTTATTTTTTTTTGTTAAAATTTGTTTTTAAATAAAAGGGAGGGGGGGGGGGGGGGACAAAAACTGTATATGCTGTGAAGCATACAGATTGATTGTAGGCCTAAATCCACTCATTCTTTACTGTAGTGTTAGATGAAGGTGATTGGTCAGTTTCACGCTCCAGCCTCTCTATCCCACAGAAAAAAGTCGTGGTACACGTTGAATAGGGGGTTGGATGCTTTATAACAGGAGAAAATCCCATGTCCCTGCTAGGACTCAAAGCTCAGATCATCCCACCTGTAGCCTACACACTATGCGAACTAGGCTGTCCTGTCTCCATACATTCTGAACTGGACTTATTTATTTGTTTTTTATTACAATTTGAAGCTTGAACAGCTTAGTCAGTATAGCAATTCATTACAGTGTCGAAGGTTTGGGGTTCAAAACCCAGTAGGGGCGAGATTTTTTGCACCCTTCCAGAGCAGCCCGAAGGCTCACCCAACCTCCCTTACAGTGGGTATCCCAGCTCTCTCCCAGGGGCAAAGTGGTCACGGTTTAGTGTTGACCTCATGCCCCCATCTAGTGATGAGGGTTAACAAAGAATTAAACTATAACTCTAATCTCCCTGTTTCTCCATGGCATGTTACAAAAAGAAATTTACTTTATTCATTTATTTGTTTCTTTATGTTTAATTTACTGACACTGCTCTTCAGAACACACAGAATAAAATGATATTATAACTTACTAAACCGTGAATTACAAAGATGTAGAAGGAAGCAGTTATGGGCTAAACTGAGGTACTCTTTGCATTTGCCTGGTGAGACGCAAAAACCATGTACAACAAAATCATCATAATTGACATCCCAACTAGATTTGAACTTGTCCTGAACTTAAGGAATAGCCAGCTTGTTAGGTCTTCTGACTGCGGTATACACATGAAAGAATCCTTATCATTTCAAGATGGCAGACATAGAAGTTGGCGATGAATGCTCCTCTCATATTTCGGCGAAAATTAAAGTAATAATGATGTGACTATCTGTAAAATTGCAGTGAATACGAAACTCAACTAAAAGAAGCTCTGGATAAACTTATTTCTATACGAATGATCAACAAGCTTCTACAAAACGAGTTGCTTACATAAGCGACCCCTAAGAGCATGTGGGGGATCGATCCAGACTCTAATGGAAATGATGTACAGCCCTTCGAAAATGGGCCATTGAGACATTCATCAAAGATGAGTTACTCCAAAGTGGCAGCAGCAGGTGGTAAATGGATTCCAGTAGTACACAGCTTCAACAAAAAGAAGTAAATGCCTACGGTATCAGCAATGGCAACTACATGTCTTCAAATCGCTTCACACTGCTGACTAACCTCAATGAGAACCAAACTGTTGAGATAAATCCAAGGACTAATTGTGAGTGGTCATCAGCAACAAATTCCACGAAATAAAACACTATTCAACCAAGTGCTGGCAATAAAATACCCACTAAAATTAATGGAAAAATCACGAATGTTGAAACCAAGAAGCCTTCATCATCACTAAAGAACTCATCATGTGTTCCTGGTGAAAAGATCAACAGATATGAACATAAAGTGAAAATAATTGGTGATAGTCACCTTAAAGGATCAGCTGCAAGAATAAGTAAGTATCTAAACACAAAATTTGAAGTATGCAGCTTCATCAAGCCTGGTACATGTACTAACCAAATAGTTCACTCCCAGGAACTGCAATTTATGTCCCTAGGAAGAAAGGATGCAATTGTTATAAGTGGAGGTACAAATGATATTGGTAATAATAGTACTAAAAGAAATGAGACTTTAGTAATGATGACTCAATTTATGCAGAAGTACAATAACACCAATATAATATTTGTAAATATTCCCCAGAGACATGATCTTGCAAAGAACTCTAGGACAAACCTTGAAATTCAGGCATTCAACACCAAACTAAGCAAAATTGCAACACTATTCAGTCATGTTACATTAATCAAAATAGACTTTAACAGTTAAATTTCACTAAACTTGGTTTGCACTTAAATAATCCTGGAAAAGAGTGGCTTGCTAAATTGATTGCCTCCCAAACTGACGAGCTCGTAAGTGACATCAACAAAACTGAACTCATAATTGCCCTTAATTGGAAGGAAGAAACAACTAATGTGAGCATCAATGTAACTAATAATCATAAGCCCAACCTGATGCTAACTGAAGATGATTTCTCAAAAGTACTGGTCTCACCAATTCAGATTCACAATAATCAAGGCAATAAGACAGATAGTGAGTTACTACACAAGACTTCAAGTAGGCAGGAAAAAACTCCTATCACTAGAAGTAAGGATTTTTTATGGCAACTGTAACTATAGATAGGCCAAAGAACCGATCCTCTAGTCAACTAAGTATTAATAGTACAGAACAAGTACATAAATTTCAGCTTTTAACAAATCTAAATATTAATAAAATATTTCCTATACCCAGACATGACGTTACTAATAAGAATGATGATATAAGCAACCTATTTAAGATTCACCACCAAAACATACGGGGACTAAAAGGTAAAACAAATGAAATTATGCTTTCATTACTTACAGAGGCACCTCACTTGATCTGCCTGACTGAGCATCATTTAAAAAATTACAAAATGGATGCTACACCCATTTCTAATTATAAACTAGGTGCAAAATACTGCAGAAAGAAATTTAAAAATGGCTGTGCTTGTATATATATCCAAGAAGCCTTAAAATTCACAAACATTAGTCTGCAAAAACACTGTAAGGAACAGGATATTGAAATTACTGCTGTCCAACTAAAACTTAACAAGAAAAATGTAATTATATTCTGTGTATATAGGGCTCCATCTGGAGATTTTGATTACTTTCTAAATAAACTTGACTACATACACAACTCCCTTCATACCTATAAAACTGAATTTATAATATGTGGCAATACAAACTATTTAGGAACTAATAACAAAAAGAAACAACTAGATTACCTGTTAGGCACTTATAATTTAATAACTACTGTGTATTTCCCCATGAGAACAGTCAACAATTCAGCCACCTTGATAGATAACATCTTTATTGACAACAGAAGACATTATACCATAAAACCGTACACAAATGGTTTATCTGACCATGATGCCCAACTGATAACACTAAACAATTTCTCCCTACCATTTAGTATTATTGAACCTTCTTACATCAGAAACATTAATAAAAACACCATAGCTGAATTCCAACTTCAACTAAGCTGGGAGCAATGGGACAATATATTTGGGAATAACAATGTTAATGATATGTTTAGTAATTTTCTCAATACATACCTGAGGTGTTATTACTCTAGCTTTTTTAAAAAAGAAATTAAATCTAATGCCACACATAATCAATGGATAACAAAAGGGATAACAATTTCATGTAAAAAAAGAAGTAACTTTTTTTATTGTTTAGATGCAGTAATGATTTAAACCTCAAAATATATTGCAAAAGATACTGCGCAGTACTATCTAAAGTAATTATTACTGCAAAAAAACTACATTATAACAATATTATTCTTGGTTCTAAGAACAAAATGAAAAGTACATGGAAAATAATAAATGAAGAAAAAGGGAAAACAAAAAGCTGTATTGACATCCAGTCTTTATTAATATACAATAATGTAATACTGAATCAGAATAAAATTGCAAATATTTTTAACAACTACTTTATATCAATAGCAGACACAGTCAATTCAGACAACAACAAACATATAAATACAGGTATGGCTAATCCATTTAACTATCTAACAAACAATTTTAGAAGACCCTTTCCAAAAATAAGTTGGCAGTATGCCTCTACTTACGAAAAAATGATTAAGTCATTAAGGACTAAAAATACATGTGGGTACAATGAAATTTCTAATCGCATTATAAAACTAACTGCACCATTTATAATTTCACCATTAACACACATCTGTAATGCAGTACTTAGTACAGGTGTTTTTCCTGATAGATTAAAATATGCTGTAGTCAAACCAATCTTTTAAAAAGGAAACAAACAGGAAATCTCCAATTACAGACCAATATCTTTATTAACTTCCTTCTCTAAGATTATTGAAAAACTCATTTATGCTAGACTCCATGCTCACATTGATATGAATAATATCTTGGTACAGGAACAATATGGATTTCGGATTCACTCCTCAACTGAACAAGCTGCCTTCACTTTGATAAACAGTATCCTAACTGCTATGAACAACAATCAAATGGTGGGAGGTATATTTTGTGACCTGCAAAGAGCATTCGATTGTGTCAATCATAAAATATTACTAAAAAAGCTAGAATTCTATGGTGTTGAAGGGAAATTTAAAATATTAATTGAATCCTATTTAACAGGTAGATACCAAAGAGTGACACTGAATAATATAGACAATAATAACGATTCTTCCAAATGGGAATTGTTAAAATGTGGTGTGCAACAAGGTTCAATTCTTGGCCCTTTGTTCTTCCTAATTTACATAAATGATCTACCCACAATGGTAAACAATGATAACAATATGGTACTCTTTGCAGATGATACCAGAATTATAATTACATACACAAATCGAAGGGACTTTAATGTAAATGCTAACCAAACGTTCCAAGACATAAACACCTGGTTTAAAGTCAATTTACTTACTTTAAATCTTAATAAAACTCAGTACTTAGAATTTAGAACTAAGAATTATTATAATGTTAATGCACAAATTAAATATGATCAGGAATGTTTAACCAGCGCCTCTGAGATTAAATTTCTTGGATTAACTATTAGATGACACCTTATACTGGAAACAACACATAGAACAGGTACTCAACAAAATGTGCACTGCATGCTATGCACTGAGGAACATAAAAAATATAGTACTAATAGACATGCTAAGAGAAATTTATTTCACTCATATACACTCTATTATAAGTTATGGTATAATTTTTTGGGGTAGCTCCTCCTATGACAACAAGGTACTTATATTCCAAAAGAAAATTATCAGAATTATAACTAACACTAGACCTGGAGATTCTTGTAGGGAAGTTTTCAAGAGTATGGAAATAATGACATTATATTCTCAGTACATATATTCATTAATTTTATACACAATTAATAATAAACACCTATTTGATACAAATAATGAAATTCATAAATATAAAACTAGGAGTAACAATAATTTACACCGTCCAATAGCTAACTTATCAAAATTCAATAAAGGAGCTTATATATCAGGTATAAAAGTTTTTAACCACCTTCCTCAATATATTAAAGCTTTGACTAATTATAATAAATATATTAAATCCACTTCGAAGAGGTTCTTATAACATCATTCTTTCTACTCAATGAATAATTATTATGAATATAAGGAAGACAGAATAATATAATCCTTAAGAGGCTGATTCACTGATACATTATTTTAACCCTGTTAATAGTATACAATACTGATAACAACACACATCTTAATTGTAATTATTTTAACCCTGTTAATAGTGTACGATACTAGTAACAACTCACACAACTTAATTGTAATTGTTCTGATGTTATAATTGTTAATAACTATATCACTATTATATTATAATTATATTTAAGCATTTTACATCTGTATTTTTAACAGATATTTATACAACTACTTTGACAATTTCCACATCCTTGGTACTTTACCTGTATATGGATATATGGAAAATAAAGTGAATGAAAGAATGAATGAATGAACAGATAGTGGAAATTGGTAGTTCAGTGCAAAGGGAGGTGGGGTTAGTGTGAATGAATATGCTGGATACCAAATAGATGAAAGAGTTGCACATGAGGATGGGGATGTGATAAATGATGTGCCTAGGTCCAAAACCACTTCACAACAGTGTAACTGTTTCACTCTCTTAATTCTTTTGCTGCAGGCCAGAAGGTGGGAACAATGTGTTTGGACAGGTGCAGTCTTTGCTGTTGACACTTTCCTCACCTTAAGTGGTGTTCTGCTATGTTATATCTTCATGGTGACCATGAGTAAAAAGGGAAACTTCAATTTTATTATCTATTTTCTGCATCGATATATGCGGTAAGAGATGGTTCAAAACAGCATTTTTAACATTTCCAAATACAATATGAGGAACAATACAGTTGTTTGAATGTGCTTGTTGAATATACTCATAATTATAGAATACTGTGTGTGCCTCTTATATAAGGTTTTTAATTTCTTAATTAATATGATATATTCATATCAAAATTTCTTCCCATTATGCTTCTTCTCTTCTTATTTAAAAATTTTCCATTAATTTCATGGAAAATCTTGATTTGCCAGACATGATTTATGTGTTGCTTATTGCACTTGCTTCGAGTTTGTGCTAATGTTTACAATAACCTGCACTATTTACATTCATATACTTGTACTCACACTGAAATATATATTCTATTCCCAGTTATTTCCTTGTAATTATTTTAGCACCCTTTCCAAACATCACTTGTCTAACTTGCAAATATTATTTCTTTAATGTAACATTTATATTACACCCACCATCAAATGTTTTCTTTTAGGATTTTCTCCTAGTAATTAAACTTAATATATAAAGCTAATTCACTCCTTCTTCACATACTGTATGTGTGTATCATACTAATAAACTAGCTTCATGCAAAATCTTATACAATAACTTTTCATGTCATGGTATTTCTAGATGATTTGTTTGTATGTAACTCAATCACACAGATGGAGCTCAATCCCATTAGTACACAAACTATGAAACATCCAATTTTAAACTCATATAATAAAAATTCTCAGTATCTGTTTTTCAGAACTTTCTACTGCCTCAGTGTTCCTGAAGTATGAACAGCTTCATCAAATTATGTGGTTAAATCTCAAAACCAGGGTGCAACTTCCGTTATACTTTCACTGTTAAAGAAATCATCCTTGCTGTATAATATGCATTTTATCAATATGAAATAATACAGTATGTTCATTTTATGTAATTCGAAGTACGTGTAACCTGCAATACATACAAAATATTGCAAATATACACACACCTTGATATTTGAACTTCATAGTTGGACTTGAAAAAGATAAATTGAATATACACCTATATTAAAAATTTGCATTAATTGTTTCCTTTACTTTCCTCATATGAAGAAGTGTTTCATGAAAGTAAATTCAGAAGTGGATGTTACTGAGGATGTGCATATTAATGGCTGAGTAGTAGTGAGAAAAATATTTTTGGTATCTTGGGGTATGTTTCATTTGTTCTGTTGTGTTCTTCAGTAGAGTGAAAATGAGAGGCGCTATATAAAGGACAAATAATTTCATACCATCAGAAAGGAACAAAAAATTAGTTAGTGGAAAGAAGGGTCATTATTTGGTAGAATACTCCGTCTAAGGCAACTTAATTACTCTGATTATTCATAGGTGTCAGTGCGTGACACAAAATACATGAAAATGTGGAAACAAAACTTGAACAGCTGTATGTTATGTAATCTTATGCCATTTAAGTATTAGTTGTTGTATTTTTCATTCAAGTCAAATTTTCGAACACGTTTTTATTATTCAAAAATTTCCAAGGAAACAATTTTCTTACATTGTATGTAACATACAGAAGGTTATTCCAATTAAAATTTGAAAGTTGTTTAAAATATATCTATATATACTGTAATAACATTGTCTGCATTCATATTTGTGCAAGAATTTTCCCTGACAGAATCAGATGATGAAATTATTACTGCGAATAATGATTCAGAATTAGATCAAGCAGAAGGGTACAGCACACTTTCTATACACTTTTCCCCTTCCCAGACATCATCAAACATTGTCAAAAGTAATAACAGTAAACTACAACTACAACGAAAGGCTCAGTGAAATCAATTTGCCACCATGCCTACTGTTTCATGTCCAAAGGGTGGTCATACTACACACCTGTTCCATCATGAGAAAATTCCACAATTCTGAAGTCCATTTCTCTGCTAAAGAGGCTGGAAACCACTAATCATGTCATTTTACCAAGTTCCTGGATTTATACACTCATTTCAATTTACCCTGATGCAACCCCCCAACACAGTAGATACTTGGAACAAGCCTGTACTCTGGATGCTCAAAAACGCTGGGCATAGCATGAGAAAATCAACAAAAATAACAACAACAACAAAAACAACAACAATGACAACAACGACGACGACGATGACAAAGACAACAACAACAACAAGATGATGATTATGATGATTATGATAATAATAATAATGATGATGATGATGATGATAATAATAATAATAATAATAGAGGAAAATATAATGTGATTACATACAACTCTTCCAATGTCCACAAAAGACAATAGTCTAAATTTCTTAATTGGTAAAATTTGGTCATTTAATATGAAATTATGTTCTAATATTGTCTTTGTTTATACACTTTCAGTTTGGCAAGAGGGGGGGGGGGGGCATGGTCGTCCGTACTTCAATGTCATAAGTTTTTCTGCTATAATTCTTGTTGAGAATGGAATCTCCAGTAATTTCTTAGTCACACTGTCATCAACTTCACACACATCCATTATTCAGCAGAAGAGATTCACTAATGAAACTGTATAAAACTTCACAACACAGAAAACAAATCTTGCCCTGACTAGCCTGAATCAATGGCTTAATCAACTAGTATGAAATATCACAAAAACAAATGTAATAAAATTTACACCTAAAACTACAGCACATGTTCCTTTGGATATTTATTATAATGATTACTGAATAAATGAAGTATAAGGAACTAAATGTTTAGGTATGCATATAGAAAATCATATCAATTGGAAAAACCATGTAGAACAAATTCTTCCTAAATTGAGTGCTGCATGCTTCTCGATAAGGAAGTAAATTCATAGCTTGATTCCAGATACTCTGGGTATGGTCTACTTTGGGTACTTTGATTCAGTACTTCAATATGGAATAATCTGGGAAAATTCAAAATATGTGCATCAAGTATTTAAACTACAAAAGAGAGAAGTGACAGAATAAATTCAAAAACAAATTATACAGATACCTTATTATTCATTACTTTTATTCAAGCACTGAATTCTTATAACACAAGATAGACAAGGATGATATATAAAGTACAAAACTACTCTTATGACTGACTACTTTAGTGGTAAATGCTTTATATTAATTATGTGTTTATTTTATAATTAGAGCTTTGAAATATTTCAAATGTCATTAGAATAAGCATTAAGCATGTAAATGTTCCATTGTGCATGATGACTTGGTGTAATAGTTTGGTTTACTGTTGTGAATATGTTTTTTATTTTGTTTTACTGTTTTATCTTGTGAATGTTTTTCTGTGTGTTACGTTGTCTGATGTTTATTGATATATTTCATATTCAGATGAAATTGATGATGGGTGGAATGAATATGTATGTATGTATGAATGTACGTATGTATGTATGTATGTATGTATGTATGGATGGATGTATGTACATATATATGTATGTATGTATGTGTGTGTGTATGTAAATATGTATGTGTGTGTGTATTTATGTACATATGGATGTATGTAGAAAACAAACCTCACTTTGATAGTGCTCCAACCAAACTTCGAAGAAAATTGAGATTTTACACTAATTGCATGACAAAGACCCTTCTGTCTAAGTCTAACTTGGAAAACAAGAATCTTTCAGTACAACAAAAATGGATGAATTTTGTAGAAATATAAAGTAGCAGTCAATAAAACTACTGTCTCCCACATCAGGAAATGTCTGGAGAGAAAAAACCAAGACCTCGCTGCAAAAATAGCCACATTCTTAGAATGAATAGCAACAACATTAAATATTGAACTGTATTCTGATATTTATAAGTAATATTTTTGTGTCCATGAAGATTTACATCCAAATATTATGAAAAATGTTTCGTTTTATTCTGTTAGAAAAAAACAATTATGCAATAAAAAGACACAATAAATGAGGTAGATAAAATAATAAAGAATAAATTTATCTACATAAGTATAAATGTTTTACACGGTTAGCCTAAACCGGTTACTTTTACCAGCCACTTTTCGCCAGATTTGCCGGTTTACTGCATCTTCGGATGTTAGATTCTTCTGCTTCTTCAATCTTTTCACTTCCGTTACCCACTTCATATCTGGTCTTATTATTCTTTTCTGTCTTCCGACGACCAGGTTCAGTATTCTCATAGGCCGTTATCTCGCATGCGTGAAATACATACATTCTTAAAAAGACGGTAAACGTAATTTTAGTGCTACCACTTCGCCATTTTTGAGGAATATGGTCTTGTGGGTCGTTGCGATCTGTGATTTTATACTTTCTTTCCGTCTTTTTGAGTTAACATTTCTTCTCAAGATTGAGAAGAATTTACTCAACCACACTTGGAAAAAAAAACCCCCCAGAAGAACTATTTCCTAAAAACGAAAACAAATTTTGCAACTAGTAAGTCCTATCAGAGTTCCGTCATTTCCAGCACATAGTGCAACAAGCTTTCTGCATGACCAGATGTACTGAAAGGATATGGTCTTCTTTCTATCTCTCGCTTGCTCACATGCGAGGAGCAGTCTGGTCGGGTTATCTCCAGAGTCATTGGTATGAGTGGGAGGTAGTTAGTTAAAAGGACGCTGTTGAGAAAAAATATTTTCCTCGTTCTCTCTCTCTCAGACACACACACACACACTCACACACACGTGCACACTTTTCAAGCGATAAGTATGGCAGGTAATCATCAGCATCCCTAGGCTTTTATCAAACGCGCTATACAAATTTTTCGTAACACAAGGTAATGATTTTTTAAAAGAAAATTTCCCAAGCTTTTTCTCTTTCTTATGGAGAATGGAGGCAATTTTTTCCATTTCAGCGGCATGGCAGCTCAGTACTAGCCACACTGGAGAATTCCTCACTGGATAGAACGTTTTTTAATTTTTTCTCTTTGTTTTCAAAATGATTGTGCAGATGGCAATATAATCGCCTCAAATAATCGCTTTGAAAATGCTTTTATTTTAGATTTGCCCCTCTTCAACTCAGTAGTCAAATAACTTTTATTATGAGAAAAAAAATTGCCTATACACATAAATGTATTAATGTATATATGCATGCACGCACGCACAGAACCGTGATATATTTTCTGTTAATGTAGTTCTTTCCATAAGGATATCATTTATTCTAATAAGAGTTTTTTCATAATTTTGTGGCTTGTTGCTCACATGGAATAAACATTTTACTGCAGCATACTAGAATTGGAGTTTATAACCAAATTTATAATAAAAATACACCTACTTTCAAATAATGTTTATTTTATAAAATGTAAAACAAGGCAAATTATTTTTCTAACAAAATTACTGCACGGAATAAAATTTGGATAAAAATTAACAACAGACAATCTTACAAACACAAACTAAGAAATTTACCGCTTGCTGCAAAAAGGTAAAGCAGTCCCATTAGAGGCCTGGACTGGCCCAAAGGGTTCCAGGAAGTTAAGGCTCCCACATTTCGTGACAACGACACAGGATGGTGGTAAAGTTGTCAGCCTTACGCACCGGCCGCCTTTACCCCCAGGAAATACTCCTGGTATTCATTTCTGTTAGCGGCTGAGTCGACCCCAGGGCCGTATTGCGATCGGAAGGATTTTATGCCAATGAAAAATCCACTGACACCAGCTGGGATCGAACCACCGTTTGCTGCAGACTGTCAAATAATGGAGTAACGAGCTGGGTGAATTAAACTTACTTTCTTAGTCACTGCTTAACATCAACAACAACAGTAACTTCCACTATTATTGTTAGAATTCCTGTTTTCAAGCTTCAAATGTAAGTTTATTTTTATGCTCTAACTATTTAATGAAATGTATTCAATTTCGAATACTAATGTGATATTACGAATCCATTTTGTATTTTTTATATTTACTTTTGTGTAACCATTCTTACACTCCAGTTCACACGGTACAACTGGCATATGTTTAAGGAATGGTAGGGTAGCATGGTATGCGATGTTGAAAACTAGTAGCCTGGAATGTTACTGTTAAAAGCTAATTGAAATTGGCTTTCTTTTCATTTACTAGGACAACACCTGTTGTGGCTGCACTTATTCTGATACACTTGGGTGTCATCTTGCACTTTGGATCAGGTCCACTTTGGGATATTAAAATGACATTGCACTGCAAAGAAAACTGGTGGGCAACAATGTTACATATCCAAAACTATGTTATTAAGTTTCCGGAAATGGTATGTACTGGCTTTGAGTGGAGATAAATGGTTTGGGGTTTGAGAAAACAAAATTGATTTCAATGTGTATTTTGTGATTTATTAGACATACACACTATGAAAATAAAGTTTCGGTTTTTTTAGTCGCTAACAACAAAAATAACCCGAAGAAAAAAGTCCAGCTTGTAAATTATTGAGTTGGCGTCTAGATTAAAGAAATATTTGGCATGCCTGAAATTAGTTTATTACATAAATTAAAGACACCCCCAACTAGTTTAAACACACTTTTAAGTTTTTTTTTAAATTCACAAACTATGTATACGTAATTTTAATATACCATTTTAAATCGCAGGACTCAAAATATTTATTTTACAGAGTATTTACTACATGTTTCGGTCTTTCAGCACCACATTTAGGGAGTAGCAGATCACATATACACATTGCTAATAACATGTGCAAACACAGAAGATTTTAATAGTCACAGTTGTTACAGAATATATTATGTTATTGGCGCAACAGCCCCCGGGGGGTTAGGGCCTCCTCATTCACGAGGTTTCTAGATCACACACAACGACGCACCACAGTCGGTAGGACTCCTCTGTACGAGTGATCAGCTTGTTGCAGAGACCTCTACCTGACAATACACAACACTCACGACGAACGTCTATGCCGCAGACTTACGACTTCGACCGCGCGGCCACTGGGACCGGCTATTTAATAATGTAGTATGCCCAGATACTGAGTATAATAAACGTTTCTGTAGGTACTATACCACAGCTATTATCAGTAAAGGTATCAATAAAAGTGCTATGAAAATAAATATCTTACTACATTTATCTACCTACGCAACAATAATGACGTAATCCATCGACACACAACTTTCATTACAGCAAATCAAAAAGCGCTACATGTTCCGGCTGTATCAGGCATCCAGCATGAGGAATATATATCAGAAAACGTAAAAAAGAAAATTATACTGCTGTAGCAATACATATGATTACTACATATACAGGAGAGACCTCGCCTTTAAAATAAAGTATTTGTGAAACCAACATCTGGAAAACTTTTTTTTTTAATATTGTAAAAATAATTAATGATTAAGTTACATACATTTTTTAAAAAAATTAATTTTCTGAAATGAAAAAAATCCTCCATAGATTCCCCCTTTTAAGCCAATGTATGGTAGGCCATATGTGTGTAGATGAAAGCATGAAAGTTGTGAGCCGTTAATCTATTGGATAGTTCATAGCATTTGTAGTATCTGCAACGAAAATAATATACTATGTAAGACACCTTATACGTAGTTATAAAAAATGTATGGCAAGAGTACATTACATCTGTCAACAAAATTTCATGAGTGTATCGTCCTATCTAAATCCGCTAATGTACAATATAATATGATATTCAAAATATTTGGATCCAGTCGCTTCTTCGTGCATATACGGAAGAGTGATTCACTATGAACTATAAAGCTAAAGGTAGAGTTCACCCTAGAACAGGCCACGAAGGACCGGGGTGGGAGTCGATGTATAGCTCTACTCTTTCCTTAAACTCGGCGCTAGATGTGTGTGGGTGTTCAAAGTCACGCCCATTGTATAGGAGGTTGGGTGGGCCCCAAGACTGCTCTGGACGGGTGCGGGAAATCTCATCCCCACCGGAATTCGATTCCCGAACCGTCAGGACCGTAGCGTGTCGCTATACCGACTGAGCTATCCCGGCCCTCACTATGAACTATAACCTTCTCAAACCACTAAATAAAACACAATACGTGTCTCATGTTCGCAATGTACATCCTTCCATTTTGGCCCACTTTGGACGTCTATAGGTATGTGAAGGTAGGACTGGAGAGGGAAGCATCAGTGGAATAGAGGGAAGGGAAGGGAAGGGGAATGATGAAGTTGGATGGATATATGGTAGGGGTGTTGTGTTAGTGTCTTCTCTTACTGATTATAATTTCGAATATTTTATTAGAACAAATAGTACTTTGTCATTAAGTTGAGTGTCGGTTGTTGGTTCGTTACAAATATAAAACCTTTCCGTGGTAGCTACTAGGAAACATTCTGTGTTGAAATATAGAATCTACATAACATTCTTCATGGTTCCAAATGTGTGGCCATCTTTAAGTAAATGTGCAAATTTTAAAGAAGTATTATTATTCCTATATTTATATAATTCAATTATTAACGGATTTTACAATATTTTTGTATATGTTGTAAAAATGTTTTCCAGATGTGACGTTAAGAATTACTTATTGTGAGGGCATGACCTCGGCCATACATTTTGTAATAATCTGTATGGCTGAATTTGTATAATTTTCTTTTTACAATGTCTGATACATACGCTCTGTTGGCTGCTTTATACATCTGAAAAATGTAACTGTTCTAGATTTGCTATAATTAAAGTTGTGTATCGACAGATTACGTCCTAACTACTGAGCGTTATAAAAAACAGGAATGTCACACCTTAAGATTATCTACCCTAATTTAAAACTGTATCTTTACAGAGACGTTTAGTCTTAAATAGGAAAGGTCTACACAGGAAAGCTCAACCGTATTGCTCGACACTAGAAATGTATGGCCTAAGCAGTACCTCCTTAGCAAATCTTCGTAATTTCCTATTGGTATTTTGCCATAATTTTTACATGGATCTCTATTCATAAAATAAGATCTTTTCCACGCTATCTTCTTTTACCCAAAAGTATGCACGTAATTATTTCAAAATACTTTATAAAATGCGTAAAATAAACAAAGTAACACGTGCTAATGGAGATAAACAAATACGTAAGCATGTAACATGATTAAAACCTTTGAAGGAAATAGCAATACGAACTTCATTTTCTAGAAAGTGTAGAGGAGAAAAACGTCACTTAGCACCTTAAAATTGATAGCGAAATTCATATAATATATATGTTAGTGTGTATTTGTGCAAGTGTATGATACATTACCTATGCAGGATGATTTGAAACATGGACGTTTCATCGTCATTTTTAAGTGCGTTCGCTCCATTATCCAAGGGGTTCTCAGTTGCTTTGAAGGACATGCCGAAGCAATGTCGGACAGTAAAGTGCAGAACAATTTTAATTCGTATTTCTTAGGAAAAGTGTGTTGCTTTTATTGGCACAATCCCCCCCTCCTCCACCCAACATACACCAAACTTCAGTTACGCAACTTCAAAAAAAAATCTAATAACGTTGCCTTGTGGGAATAAAATGAAATGAAGATGGCGGAAGAATATTGCTGAGCGATAAAAACTGGGGGCGGGGTGCACATGCTGCGGCCGATCGGGCTCCAGGATATAATACTGTGGTTTGAGTGAAACTTGAGTAATTTTTTTTTTGTGAGAAATGTAAGAGTTGGTCATACACATGGAAATTATATAGCCGTTATAAAAATCAGTGGTATTTAAATCGTATTGGGTTAAAATCTATATGTTTATGAAAGTACATATTCATGACAGTAAAGATTATGGCCTATTTCAGCAATACTTCCATCCTCAGTCATTTTTGTCAAAATTAATCTAAAATGTGTTTATAAATGGCAGCCCTTAACGTAGATCAAAATTAATTATTGTGTTGGTTTGAACAGACAATCTACAACTTACTGTAAGAATATCTCTTCTAAATGTGTCGCTGTTTCCTTACAAATGGAGTAAATTAATACAAATCAGATTGTAAACAAAATAAGTCTCTCTGTGTTTTCTTCATGCATGATATTGTTGCAGTAACTGTTGGGTTCATGGGGTTCAATAGTCATGTCAGCACTATCTAAAGAAAGGAATGAATTAAGCCCACTGCAGGCAGTAGAGTAGAGTAAGTTAGACCATTCTACTCGAATCTACAACATGTGCTTGTATCTGTACCTATACCACTGGGAGAGGTGGGGGTATGACCATACAAAAAAATAATTAAATAAGTATATGAAATAAAGCCTACTTTCAGTGTACTGTTTGTTTTGATGAAAATGTACTCACACTGATTACTACAAAAAAAGCATTGCCACTACCCACTATCACGAGTTTTACAATTTAACATATGAAAAGCAACAGTGAATATAAGCAAAAATTGCTTAGGCAACACTCTTCATTATTTTAATTTTTACTACAGGCTTTCATAAGAGAGATGGATGTGATCTATCTAATCTAATCATCTCTTTGCATGGTGGAGGAGAAAGTTCCAAACTCCCTCATGGAATATGGGATTCCCACTACACTGTCAACAGCGTGACACCTTACTGACTGATTTGATATGGAGGCACTCTGTGATACATTTACAGTACACATATGCACAATTTTATACACACAACTAGATCATTAAACATTTAATAGACATGTCCATCATCATCAAATTCAAAACTTACTGTTTAATATCATTATATAATGTGTTTTCAGGTGGTGTGCCATCATGTCTAGAAGAATACAAATGTAATTTCTTAGTCCCTAAAATTAAGTTAATAAACCAAACAAGCAGAATTCATTAGTTTAATGATATCTACATTTGTGTAACAGCATGTGGTATAATTGCTTCTTTCATACTATTGAACATTTTCACCCACAGTGCATACCCGTAACATGGTACCTATCAGTTGATATGCAGCTGTATTTATTCTCACCCCTACTGCTTCTGCCCCTACTGAAGAGGCCAAAATTTGGATTAATTTTACTTGAGGTGGTAACTACAATTTCAATCATCTCCTGCTTCTTGCAATTATACTTGGATCCAAGTCCAAAGAATGAGTAAGTATTTCTGTGTGTATGTCAAATCTGGAGCCCAATCTATGAGCTTGCAATTGTATGTGTCAGTATTGTAAGTCTGATTTCGGGTGCCAAATTATTCACACTTAAATGTGTATGAGTGAATACCTTCGTTCCATTGAAAGACAAAAATATTCTTGGAGTGTCCTACAGCATATCCGCTTAACGTCTGGATAAACATCATGCAGCCACACCATCTAGAAATAATATCTAAGTTTTCAGTGATAATAAAATATAACTGTCTGCATTAAAACTAATTGCTCTTTATTTGTAGAAATTGTTTGTTGCCAATTCTACATACATACAAAACTGACTGGTACTAACTGAATTCAAAATAGCAATAAAAAGAATTTATTTTGTTTCTAAAATATAACAATAAATAGTTTACTTCTCACCCTGTGTAATGTACAGAGCGTAGAAGACCAACATCAGACAAATGCATTAGTATATTCCTGCCAAAAATAATAATATAGTTGGTAACTCAGAATTTAATCAAATCTCAATGAAAAGAGACCACAATGACAAAAAGCATAAGAAATAAAAAAGTAACTTGTAAAAAATGTTTAGCAATCCTACATCAAGAAAATAATTTGCTTTGAAGAAATGACAGAGTAAAAACCATCTCTGGCTCAAACCAAAATATTCTGTCTCAGTAGAGACCCAGTATATACTTAAAAAATTCAGAAAACTTCATCTCCTGGTGAATGAATAAAAACAGTGATAGGTATCCAAAAATAAAGAACAGTTCTTACTGAATTACATAATGTGAATTCTTTCATGTCTAATGATGGTAAGTACTATAGTATGCACACACGCACACACACACCGAATATACACACTTGCATAAAGAAAGAAGGATGGATGGACAAACATGATGAAGCTGACAGGTGCTTTTTGAAAATAGATATGTATGCTATTTAAACAGATGTAGAGTAGAAAGCCTTGGTTTCCCAATGATTGGATAAAATTTGGAAAACAAAAACCTTAATGTAGTGATTTTGATATACACACAACATATGCAGCTCAAAGTATAAAAGTTAAAATTAGATTAATTTTGGACAATGTACAACTTGTTTGAAAGTTTGTCAAACTTGTTACTAAAGGCATTGTGTTTACTTTTACTGTATATTAAAATGGGTTGTTCTTTGTAAATATTTAGGAAGAATATTAAGGACAGACATACGAACACACAGTTTCAAATTACATTATTTTGAATCAAGAACGTGAGGTATGGTTACTTATATATATGTATTGTGGATGTATTGGCAACTATTCTTCTCAGATGAAGAAGTGGCTGACTGCTGATTATTATATGCTTTGAAGTACTGGGAAGAAGAAGACTAAGGTAACAGCTGCAGTCTAGATTAGTTTGTTCTGTGTTAAGAAGTCAAAGATTGTGCTAGGTAAGAAAGCATATGTGCCATTCAAATGTTTAGCATTTTTATTTCATTCAAAAGTAGGCTAAATTTTTTCCACACTAGGAATTGAAGAAACTTTCAGTGGTCAAATACACTACTTTTATGGTATTATCTATGGTTGCTACTGGGAATGTCCATTTTCTAAAAGACTTCTGTTGAATTCTGAATTTTTATTACATTTCTGGAATGATTCATGTTCACTGAAACAGGTGAAAAATGCTCTGCATTTGTTCAAAATAATTTTCAGAATACTCCTGGCAAATGAATTGAAATATTCTGCATTTTAAATATTTATTTCTTCAATTATGATTCTTCTTCCCCTGGTTCTCAACACTATAGTGTTTCATCTTATACACAATATCTAATTTGGTGTATTTAAATAATTTTTAAGATCATTTCTCTACTGGAATAGGTATTTGGACCATTTCTTGCGTTCAGTGTTCTCTGACATCAAATCACAACATTCTTTGGGTTTTTTAATTCATGGAGTAAAGAGTACTGATGTGATAAGAGTTATTGTTCAGAATATTTGGACCACTGAAATCTATTTTCGTTTTTTGGTGATAGCTTAAGACTTAATCAACTGTAATAACCTCTGAAGATAATAGGCGTGGCAATAATCTTTGTAAAACACTGAGAGACAACCTGTGGTTTGTGACACCACAATAATATTTAATTAAAATTTACCTCAAATACAGAAACATATGTTTTGAATTCTTACAAAGATGAAGTGTGTTATTCTACCTAGCTGGCTTTATGTCTATTTGGAAATGTTGATGTGTATGAGATTGGGAATGTGTCTCAAATAATGAATAAATTGGAAAGGAAAGTCCAACATTCGTGTTACATGCACACACACACACACACACACACCACCTTCACAATTACCCGTTTGTTAGATACACACTCACTACCTTCACAATTACCTGTTCGTTAGATACACACCACAAACACACACACACACAACCTTCACAATTACCTGTTTGTTAGATACAAACGCACCACCTTCACAATTACCTGCTTGTTAGATACACACCACACACACACACACACACACACCACCTTCACAATTACCTGTTTGTTAGATACACAAATATTCTTTCACTAGGGTGCTGCCTCAACAATACGTGTATACACATACTCGTGCAACACCCTGGTTTGTGGGAA
>Ga0131853_10007674_pt1 | contig 19571 bp, 25 predicted proteins | sample TergutLab28metaG_FD_92764 | JGI IMG/M metagenome (GOLD analysis project Ga0131853, IMG submission 92764) | Labiotermes labralis P1 segment gut microbial communities from Petit-Saut dam, French Guiana - Lab288 P1 (version 2) (version 2) | ecosystem: Host-associated > Arthropoda: Insects >... | reverse complement strand
GACTTCCAGCACTTGTGAATCCTTGTTTAATTTGACTGGCAACTGCACCACATTTATTGCACCCAACTTGATTTTCTTTCCCCATGTCATACTATATCACAAAGACAGTGGGTGGGCACTCCTATTTTATGTCTGAATTGCCAATAATTGATTTTTGTGCTATCCTAAATTTAGGAAAACATAAAGATGAAAAGTGACTATAAGAAAATAGAAAATGCATTATTGGCAGTTGATCAAGCCAAATTTCAAGACATTGTTGGACATATCTTACATGGTGAATGTAAGGATATTAAAAACTTTGTGAAGTTAGGTAGTGCAAAAGGAACTAATAAAACTAGGAGTGGTGTACCAGATACTTTCTTTCAATTATCAAATGGCAACTTCCTGTTTGTCGAAGTTACAACGCAAAGAGATGGTTTAGGTGGAAAAATAATTGCTGATCTTAATAATTGCAAGGAAAAAGCAAAGAAGGAGGATATTCCAGTCGAAAGAGTCATATACGCTTGCAACCAAGCCAAGCCTGCTATTGAAAAGATTCTGGAATATGAAACACTATGCAAGGGTTTTTGTAAAGCAGAAAACCCATTTGAAATTTGGGGACTTGACCATTTATCAACTTTGCTTTCAACTCGGTATAGGCATATAGCAAGCAGTGAATTAGGGATAGCATTTACATTCGGTTCTTTTCAGGTATTGGATGAGTGGTTTGTAAATAAATTAGATGTTTCGCAGGATCATGAATTTTTACATAGAGAAGATGACATTGCCATTATTACAGAATCTTTGATGGCAAATAAAGTGGTTCTTCTTCATGGCAAACCAGGTTGTGGCAAAACTAGGTTAGCTGTTCAAATTGCAAGTCAATTTGAAGAAAAGCGAGGATTTCGTGCTTTTATAACCAAGGGCTCTAATACAAAGATTATGGATGATTTGCATTTAGAGAATAATGGTAGAGATATTCTTATAATCTTGGATGATGTTAATCGTATGCCTTACTTGAAGGAGTTTATAAACTATTCAAACAAGTATAAGAATGTTAATGTAATCGCTACGGTCAGAGACTATGCTTTTGGCGACATTATGTCTGATCTTAAAAATTACGAACTAGAAGCATATGTAACTACCAAGGAAATCGAGTTACTTACATGGGATAAGCAAGAGGCAATCATACGAAAGATTGCACCAAAGGCAAACTTTGAAATGCTTAGGCTTGTGAGAGAAATCGCACATGAGAACTTGCGTTTTGGGGTCATGTGTGCGATGATACTGGCCGAAGGCAAGGATGCACCTAAGACAATTAAAGATTTAATGGATGAGCATTTCAAAGCATTTGACGGTGACATAAAGAGAGAAGAGAATGTTGATAAAGCAACTCTTAAAATATATCGGAAAGCACTTTTAACTGTTGCAATTTTACATCGAGTTGTAGATGTCGAAAGTAGATATACAGGGCAAAATAGTTTGGATACTATTTTGCAAAAATTTAATTTATCACGATTTGATTTTTTAGATGCTATGAACTATTGGGATAACAAGGAATACATTAATATCTCATCTAAGAGGCTGGTATTTGAGATTGCGGATCAAATACTGGCAAACTATTTGTTTTATAAATTCGTCTTTGAGCAACAGGTTATTTCACTAACGGATATCTTTGAGTTAATGTTTCCACGGCAGAGAGGACAAATTGTATCAATGTTTAAAGCATTGATTCCTGCCTATGGCTATAAAAATACTGTACTAGAAAAAGCCTTCAAAGATCTTTGGGAAAACAAGTATAAAAATCAAGCTGACAGTGATACAAAATATTTTTTAGAAGCATTCCATACTTTGCTAAGAGATGAAACTATAGACTACATAAGTAATCAAATTGATAAAAGTAATGGTGTAGAATTCTTACCGATTATTTGCTGTTATGAATCTTCAAATAAAAGTATAGATGCAATAGATTTAATCTTGAAAATAATGGAATCATCACAAATTAGTGATAAAGATATTGAAAGTATTGCTGAAGCATTTTCAATCAAAAACAATTCATTTAGATTTAACTTGATTGCTCAAATATATCTACTGGAACAACTCAAAGAAAGGTTTGACAAACCACTACACAAAAAACTTTTTCTTGCTTGTGCAAAGAAGTTGTTAAGTTTTTCTTTTTCATATACTTCGTTTGAAAATGAATTTGAGATGACGCGATATTCGCTTGAGGTTATGTCCTGTGATCCTATATTCGAACTACGAAAACATATATGGGAAGGTTTGATGGAACTTTTCCAAAATGATTTCGAAAGGCGTGGGATATTTTCAATTTTGCAGAATAATAGGCACAATCCATTTATTAATAGGAATGATGCAGTTCACTTAATTATACAAAAAGATGCCGAAGTAATTAAGGGTCTATTGAAAACATTTAAGACTGTCTGCTTTGAGGAAAAATTATTTGTTAAGTATCTTATGGAGTGTGGCTTCTTGGATGGAGAAAGTTTCTATAAATCAAAAATAACCGAGTTACAAAAAGAAGATAAATCATTTGAAATATATTCAAAAATTAACACTAGGAGAGTAAGAGGGCAAGATCTTGATGCTAGGAAGAAAAGATACGAAGCTCTTATTCCTACATTAGATAATCATCTTCATTTCGTTGATTTTTTGGACTTGCTATCTAGGTATGATTACTGTCAAGGCTCTAATGCTTGGGAGATAACTGAGGCACTGGATTTGTATTTTAATTTTCTCGACAAGGGGTGTTCACATGATATATTAATCGCTTTCAAGGAAATATTTGAGAAAATTTCAAATCTTAATTGCATACCGGCTAATTCAATTCGGATTGGATTAAAAAATTGCAAGGCAAAAGATTTATTTTTATTGCTTAAAAATAAAAAATCAACAAGTCAAAATACATGGTTACTCAATCTTTTCATGCAACTTGAAGTAAAGGATATTGATGACGAAATTTATGATGAATGTTACAACATAATATGTGGTGAGTTTATATTTTTAAATCAAACTCCTCGCACACGATGGAGCGGTGAAGTAATTACTAACTTGCTAAATTTTGAAAAATATAGGAAGGGATTTGTGGCTAGTATTTTTACTGAGGCAGTGAAGCAAACAAAAAAAGGGAAGAAAATTTATAAAGATTTCTTTGAGTGCTTGTATTATTATGAGGTGGGTAATCTATGGAGTTTTCGTGATTTAACCATGGAAGTGATAGAAGGATTTTTCGGTGACAATGTCAAAAAGTTGTACTACGAAGTTTATTTCCATTTGATCGGTAAGGGTTCAACCGTGGCAGGAAAGGAGTTTATAAAATATCTTGGAAAGAAAGATATAAAGTATGTGTTTAGATATTACGAAATATTATTAGAGACTAACTGCCAGTTTATGAGTAGAAGCGTTCTAAAAGAATTTCCTCATGTTGCAAAGAATCTGATGACACTTGTAGAGATTCAATTTAAGAATGGAATTCATTGGATTTCATATAGACTGAGAAACATAATTCCAAAACTTCTTGATGATCAAGAGAGTAGAGTATTTATAGATCTTGTTATTTCAAAGTTCAAAAATAATACAGAGGCATTGTTTGAAATTGCGAGTGCGATAAATGATATGAACGATGAGAGTTGTTTCTATTTCGTGAATAAGTTAATAGCAATGCAAATTGACTTGGTGACATTTCAATCAATACCAATACTTTCTCACCCGCGTGTCTGGTCAGGTAGTGAAGGTTCGTTGAATGCACATTGGATTGGAAGAATAGAACGATTCTTAATGCAGGCAACAAGAAACACTAAGACAATAAAGTATATGAATATTCTTCAAGAAAGAATGGGCAAAATCAAAAATTGGAGCGAGCAAACAAGACTTCAAGATTTGGCAGAGTCTTGCAGGGTTAGTTAATTTCTTTTTCACATTTCTAAATTTCTTCAATATGTGCAGACACAATTTCATCGGCGAATTGGTCATTAATCACAACCTCCGCCAAATCCTGTTTATTCAAATCTAGTTTCGCATCTAGACTTGCCAACTCCGCGCTCATTACAGACAATTTTTCCGCATATTCAAACTCTTTTACAACTTCTATTTTGGCAGTGGTGAGTTCGCTGGTGAGGGAAGTGAGTCGAGTTTTAGACACTTCTAGTTCTTTTTCGAGGGATTTAAAGAAATTCTCAAGTCGAACAATACTTCCCACTGTATCCATTGAAATTTCGACTTTGTACGAACCGTCGCCGCGAATGAGGACGCTTCTGTTTCCAGAAACACTGCAAATTCCTGGTACTGGAATGATGTCAAAGCCGTTTAATCTGCCTATTATTTTCTCGTTATATTTTTCGCTTTGGATGACTGCCAAGAATAATTCACCTGCTTCTTTTCTATCCGCATAAATTTTATTACCTAATTGGATTGAAAATGCTTTATTGGGTCCAGCGTATCCACCTTTGGTGTTTGACATTAATGATACGTCAGAATAATCTTCACGCTGGCGTCTGTGGATATCGGACTGGAGGTTTTCTATCTCAATCTCGGTGGACTTTATACGACGGGGAAGTTCCGAATTAATTTTATCCTGCAGGCGATATTTGTTGAAACGGTATTCACTTTCGATTGTTCGCAAACGTGAAATTTCCTGTTCAAGCTCCATCTTGCGCTTGATTTTTGGATTGGCAGTGGTAATCGCTTTGATTTCGGCGTAACTGAGAGTCGTTTCATCTATGTCACTGGCTTCACGAATTGTTAAATCCCCTCTGTCAATTTGCGCAATAAACTTTTGTTTGTTTTCAAGGATTTGATATGAGTATGAATTAAAAGTTCGTTCAGTGACATAAGTGTAAATCCAAACTTCTTTATTGAGGTTACCTTGACGAATAATTCTGCCTTCTCGTTGAGCAAGATCGCTTGGTCTGTACGGTGTGTCCAAATGATGCAGGGCATACAACCTGTCTTGGATGTTTGTACCTGCATCGCATTTTTCTGTGGAACCTAGAAGTATTCGCACCTTACCTTGTTTAACATCATCAAAAAGGACCTGCTTTCGCAAGTCCGTGTTTGCTTCGTGGATGAATTTTACTTCGTGTTCTGGTATGCCTCGCAATACAAGTTTGAACTTTATGTCATTATATATATCGAAGTCAATTTCAGGTTTGTAGTCAACGTAGTCAATTTTCGGAACACTTAGGTCACAGAACACAAGCTGTGTGAGTCTGTCTTGTTCGGTTTCCTTCCAAATCTTGTGGATATTTTGTACCGCTAAATTGATTTTGTTGCCCTCATCATCGCTTGCATCTGGATCAAAGCATCTTGGGTCAAGTGCTAACTTCTTTCCGTCTGAAGTGATTTTTAACATATTGTCAGTTTTGGAATCGACCATTTTGTTGTAAATCCTGTCGGCACGTTCTTGGATTACAGTATTCAATCTAAGCACATCTTGACTCGGCTGACAAATTATTGTTTCTTTATGTGCCTTTGGTGTCGGCAAATTCAACTGGAGGGATTATTGCTTGTGGATTGTGCGGATGCAAGTTCCAAGGCGGAGAAACGATTTATAAAATGTCCTCCAAAATGGTAGTATCTAAATGTCCTAATTCTATATGTCATTATAAACATATCGGTATTATTTAGTATAAGACCAGTTTCTCGAATTATATACCCAAGCATTGTAGGCGGAGACTCAACAAATTCTTTGTAAGAATCGCCAGAGTAATCTGTCCATAATGGCATTTGCTCTGGGGAGAATAAAAGTAAACCATATTCGGTACGTAGATCAGATTGCAATATTGCTTCACGACTTACATCTTGTTCAACAAAAAATCCTTGCGTTGGCGAATTGTTATTTAATGTTAGTGGCAATACGATAGAAAGGCATAAAATAATTACTGCAAGAGAAGCCGTCAAATATCGCATGTAAAAACTTCTTTTTGTTGCAGGTTTCTTTTTAAAAACTTTATGTTTCTTATTATCTAAGATTTGTTTAGAAAGTTTTATTCGCTCTTGACATTCAAGTGCTACAGTTTTTTCTTCTTCATCTAAATCTCGTCCCAAACGTGCTTCAATAAACTCCATAATAGATGGCACATTTTTCTTTTGCTTTTTCATTTCTTCTCCTTATTTTCTATCAAGTATACCTTAATTTATACGAATTCCCCAAGCAGCTTCCAGTATCCCGTGTCCGCTGTGCAGTCTAATCAAAGAACGTACTGGAAGATTGTATCCTGTTTGTATATTTATAAATGTCTCTTCCCTAAAAATTACATTATTCACATCAAAGTATGAAACTATTTTATAACCGTATGCAACTACAATATGCCGTCCTGCATAAACCTCCATGTTTATCATATCGTGTCCATTGTTTGAAGTTATACCAGAGAAATTAAAGTCATTCATGAACAGTGAGATTGGGACGCCATTACGAATGTTATTAAAAAAAGAAGTTGAAAGCCTATAGTTTCCAGTATACGCGGGAAACAGTGAGGTTTGGAAATCTCTGTCATGTGCAAAACCACGAATTCCGTTTATATACTGGTCTATAGTTACACCATGTCCACGCCCCATTCGCGTATGCAGTTCGTCAAACATGGTAGTGAGAAGAGGTCCGTTTGACCATAACCAATTAGTCCCAAACTGCATTCCTGGGTTGTGCCCAGGAATTAAATCTCTATGAATACGTTGATTGAATGCAATCAAATTTCCGCCACCTGTTACTCCACAATGAATAGTGGATAAAAATGTAGGCATGTTTGGATTTATAACGAAGGTTTGGATTTCTCGGCGATGAAAATCAATTCTTTCGTTAACTTCGCCAATGCGATTACCACCACGCAACATGACTTGACCACCATAGTTTGTTTCATTAGTGAAATACACGTGTTCTTCGGTAAAGGCTTTAGCTTGAAATGATGCAACTGGTGAACCAAATGCCATAGCAAAACCTAGTGCCACCATAATTGCAAGTGTAAATGTTAAAAATCTTTTCACGTTTGCTCCTTTATTATTTAATATTATTTTCTGCCTCGTATTGTGCAACTAAGAGGGTGATCATTGCATGCTTACTTTTTGTCGTTATAGCTTTAAGAAGTTCAAAAATTTTCGTATCGTCGTGGTAAGCCTCAAAAGGTTCATGATAAAGTTCTTTCATATTAGAACCGCATATGTTTAATATCTTTTCAAGATCTTCAATAGACGGTAGGGGATATGTACCTTTTTCAACCCTTGCTATGTATTCTTCTTGTCGGTGTATCTTCAAACTGAGTAACGGAAAAATCCAATTCAAATATGACCAAAATAATGTAAGAACTCACAAACATAATGGTGATAACTCTTCTGAATATTTCTACGTTGGGGAGAAACTTGTTGCCGAAAAACGTAGATTAACAAATGTAGATCTATATGTTGGCGATGAACTAGGTTCAGAATCTGGATATACGACAGTGAGAGAAAGTTTCATAACTTATCTATATGGTGTTGAAGGAATTACAGGATTTACGATCAAACAAGGCGATGAAATGAATCAATATTACTATCGCAAAAACATACAAGGTGATGTTACTCACATATATGATGTGAATAATAATCTCGCCGCCGAGTACACTTACGACGCTTGGGGTAATCATATTTGTAAATCTCCAGATGGTATAATTGTAGGTAGTTCATCAACAGGTATCGTGGTTGGGTTTGGTGATCATATCGGAAATATCAATTCTATAAGGTATAGAGGATATTATTTCGATACTGAAACCGGATTGTATTATCTCAAATCTCGTTATTACGACAGTGAAGTTGGTAGATTTATTAATATGGATAAAATCGAAGTCCTGGATGCAACAAAATACCAAATTAATGGTTTGAATTTGTTTGCCTATTGTCTAAACAATCCTGTGAATATGTGTGACGATACAGGAATGTTGGGAAGAAGATTTTGGAGACGGTTCTTTGGATGGGCTGCAGTTGCGGTTATGGCAGTAGCAGCTATCGCTGTTTCGGTTGTTACTTTTGGTGCAGCAACTCCATTAGCTGCTTTGGCATTCGGAGCCAGTGTAGGTGCTTTGGTAGGTATAGGTGCATCAATTATCTCCCAAGGTGGATTTGCAAGTGCGGATCCTTGGCAGGTGTTCTTTAACGGTGTGATGGGAGCAGCTGCTGGTGCAGCTATGGCATCTCCACTAGGATGGGCATCTACAGGAGCTATTGTTGGTGGTCTTGGATTTGCTCAGAGCGTTGGAAACGATCTATTTAATAATGGTGGAAACTTTGGTCAAATTAACTGGGGAAGGGCTGCAACAATTGGCGTAATAAGTGGAGTGCTTGGGGGTGCTGGAAAATATATATCACAAAGCGGAAGATTGATGCATGTATTCACTAAAAACTCAAAATCTGTTCAGCGTGCTGCAGTGCTGTCCAAGGTGCTTGGAAACAAAACACGATTAGGAGCGAAAGCATATCAACAATTTTGGAATACAGCGATTAGAGTGCAAACATCAAGAATTCATTTGATTGCTAATACCGTTAGAGGCGGAGCTGTTTTTGGAACAAATAGATTGTGGAGGTAAACTTTGTTAAAATATGTTATACTTTATAGAAATGGAGGTGAGCCATGAATGGTCTTGATACAGAAACTGATGCCAGTAGCGACGTAAACACAATAATAGAAGTGCACTTTACAGATGAAGAAATAGAACAGGCTCGATTGAAGCGACATGAAGAACGCGAACAAAAGTATTATCAACAAAACTTAGAAGATGAATTGGAAGATAAGAGAGCAACAAGAAAGTTCATGAAAAAGATTATTTTACGATTTGTCATCCCTTTAACATTGATAGGTTTCATAGGTTTTATACTCGTAGGTGTAGGAACTGGGCTTCCTTCAACACCTATAACGACTACAGGAATCGTCATGACTTGTGTTGGCTTTATTCCGCAGCTGATATTCTTAATAATACATGCATATAGAAAAGGCATCCCAATCTGGTGGTAACAAAAAGGAGTAAGTATGCTTAAAAAACTAGACGATGAGGAGAAGAAAAAACGCTATAAAGAGGCATTTGCTTATACTAGAAGTAATAAAGTGACTGAAAAAGAAACTGCAAAGCATCTTAAGAAACTTCCTAAAGAAATGACAGAACACGAACATTACTCCGAGAAGATGAAAAAAACACTAATTAAAAAGATAATCTTTTTCATAGTTATCCCTTTAACACTAATAGGTTTTATAGGTTTCGTGCTCGTAGGTATAGGAACTGGACTTCCTTCAACCCCTATAACAACCGCAGGAATCGTAATGGCTTGTGTGGGCTTTGTTCCACAACTGATATTCCTAATAATACATGCGTGGAGAAAAGGTATACCGATATGGTGGTAACAAAAAGGAGTATATTAAGATATCAACCTTGGTTTAGATTTAGGAGAGATTAAATGAATGATAAGAAAGTCAGTACAACTGGTGTAGTTCAAAAAAAATGCACTAGAGGGATATCTTTAGTTCCGGCTGTATTTTTGTCAGCACTTGGAACGGGAAACGGAAACTTATTTTGGGATTTTAAATACCTTATTAAAGTTTCAGAATTAGAAAAACCTTTAAACTGAAGACAGAATGGAAACTGGAGGCAGGAGAGGAAATTAAAATTCTTTATGACCCTGCAAGTCCTATTAAGTGCAAAATTGATATGGATCATTTTTTGAAAAGTCGTGGACTAAAATAGCACATCTTTCTGTCATTAACTTAAACTATAGTTTAGTCCCCCGACTAAAACTTTAAACATACAAAAATTTAAAAAACAAAAGGAGAAATTATGGAAAAATTTCAAGAAAGAAAGTCTAATCATCCGACAAGGAGAAGGCTTTACAAACTCGATGAAAATGGCAAAAGAATCGAGGAAACATCAATGTTGGTAGACATTGTCCGAGATGACTTCGAAGAACAAGTAGATCAGCATGGAACACCCTTAACGGCTGAAAAGCTGAATAAAAGCAACTGGAGAGGAGATGACTCTGTTTCATTCGCTAAAAGACAAGATAATAACGACCCATTGCCACTGCCAAACCACACACAAATCTACACAAAGGCAAATGGCGAAACTTGTCTATTGGCTGCGGGTTCGCCAAAACCAAAACGCATTGACAAAGATGAAGTTGGAACACTCGTTAAAATCAACGGTCAAAAGTTTGACGAGATTGCATTTTCTTGTAACCCTCAATTACAGCTTGACCGACATCAAGAAAAGCTTAATCAACTTGCAGAAAACTCGGCACGTGATTTTTCTTTACGACCAATCACAAGTGCAGAACTTGCACATGGTGCGGCAACAGGGGATAGGGTTGGTTCAGACATAGCAAGGGTCTCACAAATCCCTACTAGTGCCTCCCAAGTCAATGCTAGACCAAATAATTGGATGCCGACGCCTACGGATCTTGGATTAAATACAAACGCGCAGAACGACGCTCGGTTTTTGCGCACTGGAAGTAATTTAGGAAGCCAAGTCGTCGGTGTAGGAACGCTTGTATCATTTGATGGTGGCATAAATGTTCTAAGCCCTGGAAGAGATAGTTTCACCACAAGACAACCGGCAACGACTGGTTGGGTGCAAGGACAGATGGCTCAATCAACGGATGCTGCAGGTGTTAATTCTATGCCTGTTGCTAGCGGGAGAATTGCAAATCGTGGAATTTCTAATAGACTTGCACGCGCCGACCACCGTCATCCTACAACAGGGACACGAATGTGGCAGAGAGTCTTTAGAGGCACCGATGCAGGACAAGAGGGCGGAACTATAACTTTTGATAGAAATGTGTTGACTTCAACTAATGCTGACGATGAACAATTTACTGAGATGTTGATTGAATGTCGTGTTCGCACAGGCGTTACTAATAATCCGACGGCATACTCGCATATTTTGCTAAGGAGTAATGTAGGACAAGAAGTCAGCACGGGTGTAGATGGCAATATGGCAAGAAGAACATTTACAATCTTTTCGTGGGATGGAAATGGCAACACTTATTCAGATAGAGTAAGGCTTGCTTCTGGAATACAACTTGCGGTTGTAACAGGAAATAGAGCCAATATGATCACATCAGTGTATGTGCGTTAAAAGGAGATAAATATGAATCAAGAAATAAATTTAACAGAAGAAACTATTGTCCGCAAAATCTATTGGGACAATCAAGGCTGGTTGTTCGACAGAGGGCTTGACCTTAACGAAAATGAACGCGATGAAACTCGATCAAAAATAGTTGATGAAGATACCTTTTGGAAAACTATGTGGACACCAACTCATCACGCATGGAAAATGGTAAACGGCGAATTAATTAATGTTCGCGATCAAGAAACCCCAGTCGAGGAAATTATAGAAAATATAAGAAACGAACGAGATAACGAAGTCTTTCCAATCATCAACCGCGGACCGCTCTGGCACGAAACCCTAACCGACCAACAAAGGCAAGAACTTCGACAATGGTACAAAGCCTGGCTCGACGCACCAAAAACATTGCAGATGCCAACGAAACCGCAGTGGTTAATATAAAATAATTACAGGGGCTTTGCGCTCCTGTTTTTTTAACTATTTACCAAAATCCAATAAAAGCAATATCATCAAAACTTTTGATGTACGCAAAGCATTTTCACAAGCATCAATTTTTTTTCAGCTCTTCCATCATAACATCTCTAATTCTCAATTTTTCTTCCTTAGGTATGTTAGACTTCTTGAGATTTTCAATCACTTCTTTCATGTCGTCTAAATAAATTTCCATTAAATAAGTTTATAATATTTGATCTTATAAACAAAACTAATTCACACGTCAATTTTATTTCGGGAAAACATAGTCGAACTAATTTAAAAACCACAATATATCCCATACGATAATGATTATCGCATACAACATATTGTGGTTTTCAAAATTTAAACAACTGGTGGTGCGTTGTTTACCCCCATTGTGCTTCCTAAATAACAACATCGGCGGTGAAAGGGGGGTTGTTTATCGTTCAAGGTTACAGGAAATCATCAGGCGCTTCTTTTAAGACACTATTTTTGGTCATTTTCGTCCCCGTTGGTATCAGTTTCAGTCCCAATAAGTGTACTAATGAGTGTACTTTTACTACTGTCTACCTCTCTTAATCGCCCGAACTCTTTGTCAATCAACTCGGTTGTGTTGTGTCTATTTGCTTGACTAAGGTGCATATGTGACGGAACCTCAAAGGTCAACTCCGAAAGGTCGTTAAAGCGGAGCGTTAGGTTTGCATTGCGAGTTTCGATTATTGCAATCTTTCGCTTGTCTGGGTTACACAAAATTACATCTGGCTTTTGCAGATTGTTAAAATAGTCAATTGAAAACATTCTTCTTCCACGCTGGCAAAGTAGCCATGTGCTCAGTTATTGCTTGTCGCATTTCATCTTCAGTTGGTTTTGCTTCAAAGCCCATGTGTTTAAAGTTGTCTTCTGACATAGCCCAAACTATTGAGCCTTCTAACACTTCCTCATAACTTTTCATTGTTCCATCTTTTTTTGCACAATGGAAGCAATAGTCTTTGCTTGTGTCTTGACCTGCGAAGTCAGCAGCCTCGTTCATTGGCATACTGCAAGCGATACATGTTTTCATAATAATCTCCTTGTCTTCATTATATCAAATTGCCCAGAAAAACACTAACAATTTAATCATCCAAAAGCCTTCCTTCATCGTCATGTTCATTTTTCTATACCAACAAGATAATCAATGGAAACATTAAAAAATTTCGCAAGAGATTTCAGATTTTCAATATCGGGCACTATTTTTCCACTTTCCCAATGTGTAATTATAGTATAGTTTTTGTATTTGAGCTTTTCAGCAAGTTGCGTTTGAGTAAGAGAATTTTCTCGTCGTAACTCTTTTAACCTTTGTGCAAAAATTTCAGCAGTTGTCATAGTAGTATATTACGATAGCGTCATATTTTTTGCTTACAACATGATGGTGTAATCATATATAATAATTTGCGATGAAAGAGCAAACACTAAATCAAATGGATAAATTAGTAACTGCTATCGCGGACATCATGCGCGACCCTGACTCGGAAAAGCAAAAAATTCGCCATGCTCTTGCAATTCAAAGAATTAAAACCATCTTAGACAGCATTAACCCAAAAACACCACAACAAATCGAACTTCGTGCCAAATTAGACAAACACATGACTGCACGGGAACTTGTCATGTGTTTGTTGGATTTGGATTCCGAAACACTTGTGTTAATTGCAAGCAGGGGTGGGGATATTTTTTAACTTATGTGTGTTACATTTGCACCAGAGATTGTAAGGTGGTTGTCAAGATATAAAAGTGCTGTGCCGCCACTGAAACCTGTTGCGACTTCTAGGAATCGTTTGAAACGAGTAACATGACCTTGTGCATTTCTGTATATGATTGTACGATATCCAAACACCGCCATTATGTGATTGCCTGTATATTCTTCGAGAGAGAACATATCAATGCCATTTTCTAGAATACCTACACTCGCAACATTGAATGAATTTACCATAAAGATTGTCGCATATCTGTTTTGTCTAAGTTGTGCTTGAATGGCTGGAAAATTTAATTGATTTCCACTCATCATATTGATATTTGTAAATGTTCTGCCACGGTTTTGTGCGAGCGAATTAAGTCCATTTATGTATTGAGCGTGAGTTACCCCTTGTGGATTGCCACCCATTCGATTGAATATTTCCATTTCTACGGTACGAAGAGCAGGGGTTTCTCCAGCCCATGCCCTCGGCACACCCCAAACGTGGCCAACAGAGTTAAATCCAGGAACTAAAGTTGGATGTAACATATTGTATCCCGCTACGATTTGAAGGGCACTTATAATACCGCAGGAGAAATTTGAAGGAAAAGTCGGCATACCTTCTGGAGGAGTGTCCCTTAACGATACAATGTGGCGTTGGATTTCCCTAGTATGCCAAGGTGTGTGTTGGGTAAATCTTTGGATTAATGTGCCGCCACGTGTTTGCACTGGACCAAAGACAATATCACCATTGCTGCTTGCGTGAGCAACCATTGATCTACGATCCACACTTGTAAGTGCAAAGAGTAGTGCGGCGCCTATGGCAAACATTGCGACTATTGAAAAACCAATTTTCTTTTTCATAATTCCCCCATTTGAAAATGCTAACCTAGAATCAATTCACGCATTAGACTTTCTATCATATCCCTATCAATAATAGTTAAGAAATTTGGATCATCATCTCCAACGAGATGTATAAAATATCTATAGTCGCCGTACTCAAAAGCAATACGAGCAAAATTGGTGTCTGTATTGATAAAAAATCTAATTAAAATTCTACCATCTACTACATAGAGAAGAGGTAATTGTTGAACTTGAAAAAACTCATATCCAATAAATTCATATTCGGATTCTACTACAATTCTGAATTCAACGGGAAAAAAAAAGTTTTCAAAAGCATTATTTGCAACAGCTAGATGTCTAATGATGTAACTTAAAGTATCGCCAGTATCTTCGTCGGTTTCATAAAATGCCCTTGCAGTTTCCCCATCTCCATCATTGTAATTATTAAAGAAAAGAAAGCCTCGGTTATCAACCACATCATAAAACTCTCTTATTAAATCAAATTGGTGTTCTTGTGCCTGGAATATTGTGCCGCCTGGGTCTCGTGAATCACCATTGCCACCAGACAATGTGATAGGCAACACAATCGAAAGACATAAAATTATTGCAAGACATGCCGTGGTAAAGTGACGAAACAAATTGTTGTTAAAGAAAGTGCTTTTACTTCTAGTTCTAATTGGTCTCGTGGCGACAAATTTTTCTTGTTCGATAGATTGACCTTTGTTTAATTTATCTAGGTTATTTCGGCATTGAATTGCGTGTGCCTTTTCTTTGCATGATAACTTATATCCAAACTCGGACTCTAAAAATCCGAAAAATTCCGCATTCTTTTTTTCCAAATTCAATGGTTGACCATCGTTAATTTTAAGAGCAGTTTTTCGATATCTCATCGCAGTATCCCTTTCTTCACGAGATAGTTTGTAGCCGAACTCTGCATCCAAATATGATAAAAATTCTTTGTCTTCATGCGTAAGTTTTTTCACTAGTTTACCCCCTCAATCTTAGTTTTCCGTTCATCATATAAAACTGTAAAAAGAGCCATTAGTGCATCTGAACCATTCGGGTCAATAGCAGTTGCCTTAGCTATAATTTCTTTGTCTATTTTATATCTTTCAAATTTTTCATAAAATAATTCTTCTAAACTGGACCCGCATAATTTAACTATTTTTTCCAAATCAACAATACTGAGAAACAACTTGCCAATCTTAACTTTATAAAGATATTCCCCATTGCGGTCAATAGCAAGACTCAGTGACCGCGAAGAATACCCAGCCTTCTTTCTAAGTGCTTCAATTCTATCAAAAAGCCACTCTCTTATTTCCATAGTCCAAATATACCATACTCCATTAAGTTTTAATGTAGCAATTATGGACTATAAAATTGTTAATTCGACAATAATAGTCAATGTTTTTGGGTGTATAGTGTTGTATTGGATCAAAATCCATTGTATAATGGTTACAATACAAAAGAAACCTGCGCAAAGAAATGTACTAATGACTTACAAAAGAAAACGCACAAAAGACATGCGGTGAATTTCAGCCGAGATATTAGCACACAAGATTTCAGCGAAATTCTCATATTGCTACAAAAGATATTACCAAATCTTAAAGGAGAAAATTTTACTATGGCAAAAACACAACGCAAAACGCAGAAGAGCACAAATGAAAACATACAAAAGAAAATTTCGCACACAAAGGAGGATTCAATGCAAGAAGAACTGCTGGAAAAAATCCGCACTGCCCAAATTAAATTGGAATTTAATAGTATGGGTATGACCCCCTTGCAAGTCATGGTTTATCTGTTTCAACAAGCTCAAATCGTTATAATGGATAAACTTGGCATTGACGCATTACAACTTTGTTTAGCAGAGGTTATCAGAGATAAATTAAACAACAAAACACCACTGGATGCTATCAACGAGATAAAAAATTATTTTATATTGATTGACAAAGCAAAAATATACAGCGGGCTCAATCACCACTCGACTTACACAGTCCAAGAATTAATTGATGATTTATCAGGATTAGATCCTACATCACCAGTAGTGTTAGGAAATTCAAACATCGGTGTGAGGTTTACATCTGGCATTGAAGTACATTATATGTTAAAAGATGGCTCGTCAGATAGGCTTGTGATGGAAGGCGATTTTCTTGCCGACTTAGAAGATAAATTAGAAGCCGTCGCAGTTCTTGAAGCAGATATTCCAAGGCAGAAACTTATGCAAATACGAACGACACCATATTCAATGTGTTATTCAAAACAAGGTAATAAAAAAGAAATAATAAAATGGATGTTTGAAGAAACACAGAAGGTTGTTAAGGATTATGGCATTGATTTAAGTTTTCAGCTTGAAAATACACTTGACGGTGATTTTGACAAAGCATTAGAGATATTCGATACACATGTTGAATGGGTGGAGGTGCAATAAATGGAAGATTCATATTTTGTTAAATCTCCTCCTATGTAAACCCCGATTAGAATTAAAACGGGGGACATGGGGATGGTAAACAATAAAAAGGAAAGACCACGGAGGCGACCTATAAGTTTTCTTGATGTATGTACACTGGATGGTGATATTGAACTTCTTGAAAAAGTGGAGGATGCTGTACAAACGGTTGATGAATTTACTAAGTCGAATCTTCTTGTTATTTTAAAGGCGCTATATGGTTCAGGAGTTTATCATACAAATCAAGAAATAATGGATACATATGGCATATCGAGAGAAGCCTTGGACGACTTTATACGAGACGCCAATGATTATGCAGAATGTCTGTATAATCGAAAAAACGCATAATAAGTACAATAGCTGTGGAAATTCCTACAGTTATTGTACTAACTATGTACTTTACCATTCATTTATTACCAATAAGGAGGGTAACAAATGAATACAGAAACACGAAAAAAACTGGAATGGGCTTTTTACAACTATGACAAGCTGCTTCAACAAGATTTGGAAAAACAAGATAATATTCTTTTAGAAAACATCACATCAGACGAAACAAAATCCCATGGTGGAGTTGGTAAAAAGGGTAGCACCGTCGAAAACAAAGCATTTAGGCTTATGGACTTATTCTTAAATGGGTCTTGGTTAAAAGTTGTTGAAAATACGTTTACTACTTTTAAATGGGGATATGAATATGAAATCATGTTGGATCTTTATTTTTTCAAAAAATCACGTAATCAAATTCTTGAAGAAAGACATCTTCCTGAAAGCAGTTATCAATTCATGAAGAACAAGTGGCTCAATACTGCGTATAACTGGGCTTTGGAATTTAGGTTATTGGAAGAAGTAGCGTAAAACTCCAAGATTATTGTGTTTTTTTCTCGATTTGACAAGATATGATATATCATGGCAAATTAAAACAAAAGAGCCAAATTCAACAAAACAAGGAGAAAAACAACATGGAAAACACAAACACACCAATCTCGACTTACAAGACAGAACTCAAATTCAGGCAGAAAGGTTCAAACGATAATTATAATGTTCTTTGCCCAATCAAAGAATTCCCAGACCTCATCGGACAGCCAGAACTCATCGAAGTCACAACAATGTCAGATCGTTCACAAAAATTTATCCCAGGCGTCGAACAACTCGAAGCACTTGCATTCACGGCAAACTATACAAAAGCGGCTTTCCAAAAACTTTGGGACATGCGTGGCACAGAACACGATTTTGCGGTTTACTTTGGTGATGAAGGCAAAGATGGTATTTTTGAACTAAGTGGTCAACTTTCTCCAAGTGTCCCAGGCGCAGCAGTTAACGAAGCGGTCGACATGACAATCACAATCTACCCAAGTAGCGAAATTGTGTTTAAAAATTCGGTTGCTGGGGTAAGCAGGGCATCAACATATATGCCAAACCAATACTAAGAGGTGATAAATGAAAATCGAATTTGAAATTGATAAAAAAACTTACACCCTTGAATATGCCCGTGACAGCATCCGCAGACTTGAAGAAATGGGATATAACTTCCAAGAACTTGAGAAGAAACCATTTACTTTGATGTCGGTATTATTCTTTGGGGCATTACTCAAAAACCATCCAGCCATGGACATCCAAACAAGTGACAAGCTCTACAACGAAGTCGCCGACGAAGACCTTTTAAAGGAACTCGACGCAATGTTTGCGACATGTATAAAATTTGGAGGCGCAAAAAACCCAAACGTAAAATGGAAGAAGGTGAACTAAAGCAACATACGTTGCAAACAAGCCGAGATACTAGTACTGAGATTTCGGCGATAGATCCAAGAATGGAATTAAGTTCTTTTTCTTCCGCAACTTTTAAAACACAATCTTTAACAAATTTTTTTAAGGACATGTGTCCTTTTTTAATGTCCATAGGTCAATCTCGTGATGAATTTTGGTATGGTGACCCGTCTGCATCTTTGGATTACATCCAAGCAGATGAACTCCGCCAAGACCGAGAAAACCATAATGCATGGTTGCAAGGTTTTTACATCTCACAAGGCATGGAAGTTGCTCTTTTAAACTCTGCCGAGAAAAAGGCAAAATCCCAAATCAACTACTTGCAGACCGTACAACTTTTGCCTCGCTCACAAGAACAGTTGGAAGAAATGCAACAACAAAAACAGCGTGAAAATTATGAAACTATGAAAACAAAACTCATGAAAAAAGCAACAACAGGAGGACAAAATGGCAATACAAGCACTTGAAAGTATATCCGCAATTCAGGGCATTACAAGCGCCTTTGAGTCGCTTAAAAGCGTATCTAATTCGGCAACCAATCTTGTCCAAAATGGCATGACTAAGGTCAGCGGGGCAATCTCAGGCGTCACAGGAGTGGCGGGAAGGCTCACCGACACTGTTTCCGGTAAACTCGGCAGTGCAATGTCGAGTGTAACGGGAGTCGTAGATAGTTTACAAAACTCTGTCGGCAATAAACTCGGAACAGCAATGAATTCTGTCAATGGAATCATGACCACAGTAACCAGCACAGCTCATCAACTACGAGAATCTATCGGCAATAAATTTGGTCAAGCCCTTGAAACAATGCAACCAGTCCTAGATATTTTTGGCACAAGCATCGGCGAACTTCCTGAAAAATTTGGAAAGTTCAAAGAGGCTTTAAATTGCACAACCGAGATGAAAAAACTCATGAAAGATGTTGGCATAAATGCACTGCAAGCTGGCTTCACAAAATTGATTGGGAACTGGGATGGTTTATCCGACACAGCTCAAAAATTTGTACAAATCGGCACAAAAGTTGCAGCGGTAATGACGATGATCGCCAAACTATCAAAGGGCAAACTTGTCGCATCACTTGGTCGTGGTATCGCCAAACTAAAAGCCTTCACCGCCGCAAAATTCATCGCCGCCAAGGCAACCATCACAAAGAAATCCGCACTTACACTCGGTGCCGCAGTCCCCGCAATCTTGGCTGGTATCGCTGCAGGAACGGCAGGCATTGCAGCCGTAGCCCGTTCATCTGGATCACGAGTTAGTGGTGGCGGAGTGAGCGGGGTCATCTCATCTG
>Ga0131853_10007673_pt1 | contig 19572 bp, 15 predicted proteins | sample TergutLab28metaG_FD_92764 | JGI IMG/M metagenome (GOLD analysis project Ga0131853, IMG submission 92764) | Labiotermes labralis P1 segment gut microbial communities from Petit-Saut dam, French Guiana - Lab288 P1 (version 2) (version 2) | ecosystem: Host-associated > Arthropoda: Insects >... | reverse complement strand
TTATTATTATTATTATTATTCACGGGATAGGCTTATGCTTCGACAGAAGGCAACAACATGAGAGGTTCATGAATTTGGATTGAGTTTTCTTCTGTTGATGGAAATGTGGTAAGAGAAAATCAGAAACTCTTACTTCTAACTACTGTTATGTTGCCAATGCTTTAATATAAACATTTAATATGTATAGAATATTACAGTTGCTTCTTAAGTGAACTCCTTTGCAATAAAGCTAAGAAACGTTACACGATATTAATATCAATAGTTATCCAACGAGATGCAACACAAAGCAGTCTATTATTCTGCAAGTACACTCTACATGTTTCGGGTGTCAAGAACACCCATCATCGGGAGTACACAAAACTGTAACTACAGCCTCCGGTACTGGTCATATTTTTGTGCAGCTACTGTAGTTACAGGTTTGTGTACTCCTGATGATGGGTGTGGTTGACACCCGAAACATGTAGAGTGAACTTGCAGAATAATAAATAGACTGCTTTATGTTGCATCTCTTTGGACAACTGTTGATATAGATCAGAGATGCACGGAACCATAAACATATATAGGCATAAATAATTTTAAAAAATGTTACTCGAAGTAACTGTCGCAATTGTGATGCTTGGGTGGGTCGACTTTGTCTGCCCCAAATATTCAAAAGTTGAGAGAGTGAATCCTGTAATTTTAAATTACAGGATTCACTCTCATGTCCAAACGTACGGTATTTTTAAATTCCCCATTTACGGAATTAATTACAGTGTCAACAAGGAAGTCCGAGTATAAGCATGAAACTCATATTCCAACCGTGGAGTCCTCCTGTCCTGGAAATCCTGCGTTTTTATTGTCCCATTTAAATAATTGAACTGAATTTGTAAGCCAGCAATAAAATGCAGTTTAGCTTACAGGTTATAATGCTGGACTCCATTCAGATACTCTTATGATCGAAACCAAATACAGTCAGATTGTTATATTTATTGAATTTGTAAATGCGTTATAAATTACTATAATCATTGTCGTGCTTTTCATCATCGTCGAGCCATTTTTTTTAAAAGAATTGATTTGAGAACAAGTCGAGTTTACTTGCTTATTAAATTTGTTTGGCAGAACACATTTCGTGGGGTAAAAATATTGGTAAATTTTGACGCATGAACATTATTCATACGGAATATGATAGTACGTTGACGATTTGACTTCATACCAGATTTCCAGGCAGTGTGCAATCTGGCCCAATGTTGACAGCGAGGCTGCACCGAGACACCGATAAGGTGTCCACACCATATCGGTTAGGAGGCGGGTTGGAAGTCGCATGATAATATTCCTTAATATACGGGAAGATTGTGCCCTGCATATGATTATGCATTCACCCGAAGGACTGTAACAGTACGCTTTGTATGTATGTCATTACTCATCGGCATGAGGGCAGAGGGTGTGGGAGCAATGTGTCCCCACATTTACCCTCTCTTCACATCCCACAGCTATTAATTTGCACTCCGATTCAAATCTATTATTCATAAGCATTGATTACCTACAACTAAATTAAATGCCGGAAAACTCGCCCACTTGCATGATACAGAAATCTTCATCCAAGAGCGCCGACAACATTGAATGGTCGTTTTACTGAGTCACATTAATTGACAGATCTGCAAAGTACGTAAAAGGAAATAAGTTACAACACTTCCAAAAAAATAAAGTAAAGCATATGGATAAATTCTCTGTTGTTGAAAGCTCAGTGATGTCTTTCTGGTCAGTAATAATTTATTTTTGGAACCCTCAGTAAATAAGTGTGGATCTCAATCGGACGGCACAAAACACCACAACACGTAAAAGAGTTCCGTAAATTGTGAGAAACCACCGTGGAATGAATTCATTATAAATTAGAATTTTTTTTTAACAAAGTGCATTAATTTCGAGATAATGTCCTCCACATTTAGCTATTTCATGAATGCATCTCGTCATCCTTGTTTGGTCACGAGTTTAAGCATAACTTGCCTCGTACAGATGCAATTTTTTTTGTTGCTTTGGGTTCGGTTTCATTGCCTAAATGTTACGTAGAAAAGAAGTAATGTGACTAGGAAATAGAAACAGAAATGATAGGAGAATGAAAGGAATGAAAGGAGAGCAGACAATTAAACGGAGGAAGGAATTTAAAAAAAAAAGTGTAGCGATTCTTGCCGATGAACGTAGGTAGTTTCTTTTCGAAAAAGCACGACTGTCTTAATTTTCATTTGTATCAAGAGCAAAATTGTACATTCTGGAAACGTAGTAAATGATTGTGTTCAGGTTGTTCGTAATCAACGTACCTTGCAGCTGGTTCGTCGTAGCTACGGTTGACATCAACTATTCAGAATTGTATTCCTTGCTTTATTCCGGATGTAGAATGTTCTTCAGACAACTTTATGCCCTCCTCCACATTCTAGCTGAACTGTCTGTGTGCTTGCTGAACTAATGCTCTGTGCAGAGAAGAGGTGTTCGCGTTTTAGACAATTTTATACAGGTGCTTGAGACTGCGCGGCTGTGAATGGAGCATTATTTTCAGTTGCTCCACGCCTCCACGACGTGACGTCAGTTGACTCCAGTCAACATTGTGTACTGTAGGATTCATAGCAATGGGACTCGGGTCTCTGACGGTAATTGTCCGCTTAAACTACTGCATGGTTGCCCAAGCCTGGTTCTTCCTGATCCTCCGGTCATGTTCCAATTTAATGTACTCATGCTACAATGCTGCACTGCTATGCTGCATATGAGGGGCATCCGACCGCTGGTAGTCTTTCTTAACCTTCTGATGCATTCCTTTATCTGTGTGTATGTGTGTGTGTGTGTGTGTGTGTGTGTATATATATATATATATATATATATATATATATATATATATATGTATATATAAACACTTCGGTTTCTACGACACAGAAAACATTGCATCTATTATGATTATTATGATGATGATGATTATTATGATTATTATTACTTGCTGCAGTTGGGTTCTCACTCGTTGGCAGTAGTCCTTACGCTAGTACAGACAAAACAAATAAGAATAAATATAGATAAACGAAACAATACAAAAACACAGTACAGGCAATGCAAAACACAGTAAATACAAGTACACATATTACCAAAACACCCCCACATACACTCACCCACTCATTGCAAAACAAGTTAAAACCGCAGTGAAAGATACACACCAAATGAAATAGTCACAATATTATCAAGTACCCTCGGTATAAGGTCAAACCCCTCCGTAAAAGGTCTCTGTTATTAAAGATCAATCGATTAATAGAATTAGTTGGCAAATTTTCGTTGTTTGTTCGTGGAGCCGTGCGCGAAACATAAATAGCCCCACATACATACCAGCTGTCAGTTGACTGCATACTTTCTAAACTTTAAAGCAGGCGGTGTATTTACTTCCACCGTAAGTTCTTGGGCTGTCCAGAGTCGTGTTTTGGCCATTATTTAACGAAGTTAGTGGTCAGTCGTAATCATGTCCAGTCTACATTGCAGTCATACTAGGAACGCAATGGCCGGAAGGTGAAGCTAACCAGTTACCTCCATCCCGGACAGGTCTATATGCATTTCGTATGTATAGAGTACAGGGCATGATGGTTAGACACAGAGACAACTGTTACATCGCTTGTTTTACAGCATATCCATGTGTCTTTCCCTCCTGAATGTTTGCGAACAAATTGAAACATTGACGTAAAACTTGTTCATGCGACGCACTGAAAATATTATTCTAAGTGTAATCAGTAGGTGCTGAGGATAATCATGACAGATCGGTTGAAATTATGTGGCATGTGACTTTGAGGTTCCAGTGGTTGTTCCTGGCTGTAAAGATAGCTTCCTGTCTTGGGTGTGACGCTGTGTAGTTTGGTAAATGGATATCAACATTTCGGATGAATATTCTGCCTCTGATTTCAGGGTATAAGAGTGCTTTACCTTCAAAATGGCTGCAGCATGTTCCTTTGAAGAGTTTGAACCTGTCTACCAAACTACACTGCCTCATCATCTATCGGCATTGAACCTGCTGTGGTCAGTGTGTGTGGAAATGAATCCTCGTGTTTCGAAAGATATGTCAATAGGCTATATTAATTTACGGATGTGTAACCTTCCAGCCTGGTCTCAACATCTCGAAATCTGACATACCAACCAGGTTAGCTCAGTGGTAACGTGTTTCGAGTTACATTTTGGATTCGCCCATTTCGAATTTCACTGGCCACACCATGTCAATGAATTCCTTAACTTCTGTTTGCAATTTCAAATAAAATATCCACGACCTCACTCAAGTTCTGTTTAATTAATTCTTGTCAGAGTTGTCTAAGCTGTTTGCTCGCGGACCCATTTTGGCTGTGAAAAATAACCACGGATCCTCACAACTTGGCTTACATAAATATAATGTGTTGTGATAATACGTACCCCAAATTTAAAATCTGTATTTCCGATCTGATTTTAGATAGGTACTGGTACGTACCAGTATCGTACATAGCAATGCATTGCACGATTTAACCTTAATTAAAATGATTGTTACTCGCTCCGAGGTTACAGGAAGTTTCTTAATGAGATATTCTAATAATGATCATATGAAATTAACATATTGCAAATTAAAGAAGTTCCTAGGTTATATTAAAAAATTATTCCTTGAATTTAAAAAATGAGTAAACTTCAAAGTAGTCATTAAAAAAATGTATCCATGGATCCCCTACGAACGGGTTGCAGATCCCTTGGTATCCGCGGAGCACACTTCCAGAACCACTGGTTTTTGTTATCTTGCAATCACATCATGTGACGTTAGATATACTGTAAATATGATAAGACGTCTCTACATATATTCACGGAACGAAGATGAATTGACTATCCTGAATCGGGCTTTTTGGTAGTTTAGTTTGTCCGTTCGTTCAGGAAGTTCTGTAAAATACAACCCAAAGCTTCAAACGCAGCTTGTATTGTCTATCAATCTTACGGGCCGAACGAAGGTACTTAACTCTGCAGTGGATATGCGGCGTTTGGTCGACCGAATAATATTAGTTACTACTACAATACTACTACTACTACTTTTTTGCTGCTGCTGTTACAGCGATGATCCTCGCCGGTTATTCGTTTGCTTGGTATTGTGTAGGTTCTAAGTTCGAATCTCGACTCTGTAACGAACAGCTACGACGATTTTTTTTTGTATTTTCTATGTTATCTCCTAGCAAGTACAGGGAGAATAACTTAACGATAGTCCACGATCGCTTTCTTATGCATTCTTCCACTGTATTAGTCGATGCCGTACATTTACATTGTAGAAAACATATGGTTAAACAACTGGGGGAGTGTTCACAATAATCTGCAGGCACAGAAAGTGCAGAATGGGATACTTTCAGATCGGTATGACTGTAAATGGTGGATTTCACGTTACCGGTGCGTTGCAGCATAATTTGTGAAAGCCCACAGTAAGCTAAACAGCTACAAATTGCCAGTTTGTATCATTTGGTGGCCATACTGTAATTCTCCATGGAAATATAGTCCACATACGTGGTGTAATTCCATATAAATGTTAATTTACGATTTCAAATGAATTTTGAAGTGTTTTGAGTCATACACAACGATGTAACCCAATTAAGTGTTTACCAAATCATTAGCTGGGGTTTTAATTTAGAAATACTGAACAAGGATTCATGAGAATCTCTTCTGTCAGTTACTGTTATTCCTTGCGTCCTAATTGGTTAGTTATGTTGAACCATGTGGCGTCAAACTAATAAGGACTCTAGTGTAATAAATGTGAGTGCACGGCGTGTTGGACACAAATGTGATTATTACAAACGCGTCAACTTGTTCCAGGAGCTGAACGCCATCTGTTTCTGCATTTCAACAAGTTCTACTGCATAAGTGTCTGAACAGTTTGCGGGTTACACATTTAATGCATTACTTTAACCTTTCCATATATGCGGATCCCCGTGGCAGTGCAGTCTAAGGCGTGGGTCTGCAGCCGCTCGCTTGCTGGGATTGCGGGTTCGAATCCCCAGCGGCACATGGCTGTCTGTCTCCTGTGAGTGTTGTGTGTTGTGTGGTAGGGGTCTCTGCGACGGACTGATGACACGTCTAGAGGATTCCTACTGAGTGTGGTGTGTTTGAGTGTGATCTCGAAACCTAAAAAATAAGGATGCCTAGGCCCACTAGGGCTGTCAAACCATGAAAATAATCGCTCGGTTTACGAGCTTAATTCATTCCTCGAAAACTGCTCTTAAGGCGAAAACACTTAAAACGGAAACTAATTTCCCATTACTTCTAATTTTTTAAGTTGTAATTCGTTTCAGAGGTCAGAAATATATTATTATTATTATTATTGCTCTTGCTGCTGCTGCTGCTGCTACTACTACTACTACTACTACTACTACTAACTACGAGTACGATTGAATTGTCACTCGGTGGCAGTAGTCCTTACACCAGTACCGACAAAACAAATAAGAATATATATAAGGGAAACAATGCAAAAAACATAGTAAAACAATACAAAACAGTAAATACAAGTAAATATATTACCAGAACACCCACACATACACACACCCACACTTTACAAAACACGTTAAAAGAAACACAGTACAAGATATACCCAAATGAAATAGTCACAATATGAGCAAGTACCCTCAGTTTAAGGTCACCCTATTGTACAACATGGCACTTTTATCCCCAAGAACTTCACCGTAACTCACTTTACCTAAATCACGTCAGTTCACTCCACATCATTTCTCCCCAGACATACAGAGTTCACCTTAGTACACCAAATAGCTGTACTTGAATATGAAAAAAATAACACTATTTTTTCAGTTAATATCATTAAATAACATTCTTAGTCACAAACGTATTCATAAACAATATTTGCATTGTCGAAGTGGCACATAAAATGCCGGAACATTTGAGACCATCCTTATTATAAACATTATACCCAATAATTTCTTAAAAACATAGTTCTGAGACTGTGATAGATGAGGTGCAGAAGGGATTTAGGAAACGGGGTCACGTACGGATTGTGCCTGCATTATTAATCAGCTACTTGAGAAGCAGAGGAAATTTAACTTAACGACTCTAATTGCTTTCCTGGATTATGAGGAAGCCTGTGTTAAATTTCTCAGAAATAAAGGCAGGCAAGTAATAATTCACAGATGTTTTCCTGACTCGTGTGGAACCTCGTGCTTATCACCTTATTCTTAAGCGCCCACCACTTGACGGTCCTGAGAAGCATGAAGACACCCTATGCCTTTAAGGTCCACTTCACTCTTGTCTCTCCTTCTTCGCCTGCTTTTCCGAATTGGTTTTATACCTTCGAGTTCTTCCACCATTATATTTTGCTCATTTCTCATCACCATCAGTCTTGTTACTGATCCAGCCCCTTTAACCTTCCTGACTTCATCGTCTCTGTAATATTTAAGCAGAATTTACCGGGGCGATTAATATGGAGAAAATGTTGTCATTCATATCTTTAGTTAATTAATTACACAAATTTGTATATTAATTGTTGTTAATGTAAATACGCAGGGTAGCAATCTAGATATTGCTGGTGTAAATACACTAAGCTGTCATTAAATATTATTAATATAATATGAACTGAACTTATAGGCTATACTTTTATTAAATTACAAAAATGTCTTAATAACATCAAGTGCATGAAATAAGGGGCGCAACGAATGGTGGAAAATAACCCAAACATAGCCTACGTGACCTGCGGGGGTCAGGCAGCTGCAATTAAGTGAGGTTCTTTACAACATTTGTAAGAAAGTGTCCAGCCATTTATTTTCTGCAAGACGTGGGATTCGCTTGTTAAGAATGCCGGTTAGCACTGTTCATGAGAAACTTAACGGAACTTACGGCCCTTTTGTGAATTTATCTTCAGTATCTTACATCGCTTCACTCTGTGAAATGCTGGGCAATATATTCTTACCTAACATGCAGTGTTCTATGACCATGTGCACTGTGTTCGCTTTCCTAACTCTCTTTGCACAAAGAGTAGTATTTGGGCCCAAGCGAGAAGAAAGAAGAGAAGGATTGAGCATAATGAAGAGCTTCGTTATCTTTTAATCATTACCAGGTATTAGGGCTATAAAATTATGGGGGACGAATTGGGATGGGAATGGAGCATGCATGTATGAGATGATCAGAATGCATACAAACTTTAGTCAAAAACGCGAAGGGAAAAGACATGCAAGACTATGCTTACAGTACAGGATAGTATTAAAATGAGTCATAACTAAATTGGTTGTGAATGTTTAAACTGGAATTACCTGGCTCAGGATAGGAGCTAGTGGTGGCCGCTTGCGAAGACAAAAACAAACTTCTTAGACTGTGAGCTTCGTAAGGTGGACTGTGGTGTGTTGACACTTTAGTGCCGTGTTTTGTTCCACTACGTGCGTGTTGTGTGGATGCGGGAGATTTGACGACCGGTCAGATGGCCTGTTCGGCTCCCTCGCCTTAATGCGTTAACGGAAATGGGTAGACTGTCGGACGGTCAGGTGGTCGTTGTGTTCGGTAGTCCTGTGAATGGGTCGTAGAGGGAGAGGGCGATGCACAATGGCTGTCATCCTCCGCAGAATTGTTCACACTACCCGCGGGAACTTTGCTGTGTCCTCACTTTCACTGGCTGATCCCCTTTTCGGACTTCACCCAACGTATTGTAGTGCAGTTTCAACACAACGCTTTCCACAATGGTAATGGATCCCGAAAGATCAAACTGCACCGATTCGACTTGGATTAGACAGACTCGATTCCCAACCCATCTGAGAAGAAATTTATTCCTCCCAGCCTTCGTTTGCTCTTGCCAAGTTTCTTTGAGAAAACAAATGTCTGGTATATTTTCTTTCCAGTAACTACACGGGTCTTCCCCCATGTAAACAAAGTGGCCAAAGCGTGAAGGAAGACTGTCACCTCATTTTAAATACGAGATTAGGGACATCTGTAATGTTTTGCCTTCCGTGTAGTTTTCTTTTTTTTTTTTTAGAGATGTATTTAAAAAAGAGAAATAGGAAGTTACACGTTATGGAGAAATTTGCGTGACGACCTTCATCATTTACCCTTTTCCAAGAAGCAGTTCTATTAAGGTAGTCAAATTAAGATGGACTGGACTAGTTGCATGTGCAAATGAGATGAGATGGGCTATGCTCTCAGAATTGTAGTCGGTAAACCTGAAGGGAAGTGACCACTTGAGGGGTGTAGGCGAAAACGGGAAAGAGTACATGAATGAGTTGGAACGGGAGACCTTCAGCAACTCAGTATGTATTCTATAGACGGGTTCCAGGGGTGGGTTGTTTACACGGCAGTAAGGGTAGAGATTTAATTCGTATTTTCTGAGAACTACATGATATCCAGAATGTGCCGCTGCGTTCGAGGTACTACATTAATTTTTTGTTGTCTCCTTTATTGTACCACCAGTCTATTACAGACTATAAATACTCTTAACTTTATATCCTACGCTGATATCACATGACCTGTGGAGTAATATTCCATTGAATATCCTCACATCAGATATTCTCGTACCTGTGTACGGTGCTTATGAGAATCTTATGGTTAGTTCAGTTGGTTTGAAATGTTTTAATCTTCTTGGTTCTTCTTCGTCTAGTAGGGAGGGTATGAGTTCGTTGGGATATGTGATTAGCTTCTCTCGGTATTTGGTGCTGAAGTTAGTTATTGCTGCTTTAACTGTGGGTATCTGTAGAACGGTGTGTAAAATGTTGTTAATTACATTATTTGCCCTAGTTTTTGTTATGTATTTTGTGTTTTTATTTCCGCCCTGTAGGAAGTTTAACTCTTCGACGGATGACTAATCAGCGAAAAAGTGCGTTAAAGAAAGGGTCACAGTAGGACAGTTTAATGGAATCAGTAAACTTGGCTTTAAGTGTGGCCGGGGAGTTGATGGGAGTGTGGTCCCCAGAGCTGTTTCCGTACCGGTGTGCAGAGCTGTGCTGCTAGACAGCTAGGAGATGACCGTGCTCATTACCTTCTTTGCAAAGATATTTTACTATGGCAACAAAAATTAGTAGGTCTAGAAGTCTTAATATTCGCGAGCAAACTTCAGTTACGTGTAAATATTAAGATGTTACGGGAGATGGAAATGATTTTGCAATTGTGATGAAAGCTATGAAGGTCAAGACATTGCACCGCGCTGTACTGTAGTTAGTTGGAATATATTTCATTTTAAAGGACATACACAAAAAATTATGTCGAACAGTTGTGTTTACCAGTTTTAGGCAAGCTTTGCGAATTAAAGGAATAAACCATTACGTGGAGATCCGGTCGGTCCGTCCGTGACCAAATATCAACGGACAAAACGTTTGTCGGATTATTTACATAACGTTGTCCACCAAGAGTGAGTTTCATGCAGAATGGGTCAGTGACAGTCGTAAACTGCAGAAAGACGTAAATGAATGTACACCTTTCTTTCCTCCTTCTTTTCACGTTCTATAGGTGTTGCGTGTGGACCGGGAAAGCTCAGTCGGTATAGCTACTGACTACGGGCTGGACGGCCCGGGTGTCGAATCCCAGTCAGGCCCAGATTTTCCGCACCCGTCCATACCGGCTCTGGGACCCACACGGCCTCCTGTACAATGGATCCCGGGTCTTTTCCGAAGGTAATGCGGCTGGGGCGTAGCGTTGATAACCCACCCCATGTAGCAACGAGGTTAAAGAAAGAGTAAATTTCTATTTATACTCTCCCTCGGCCTTCATATGGTCTGCTGTAGGGTGATCTTTACCTCACATTTACCTTACAGCTGTTACATACAGAAAACGGCACCCTTTGCTAGCACTCAGTACTCTCTAACTGTAGAAGTGATCCACGAGCACTCGGCTTGGTGATACTCCTGACGTCAGCCAGTCTAGCGGTTCAAACATGAGGCTTTATTAAGATAATCGTAATCCATTGCCATTAAAAAACATAATGAACAGCCTTCGTGTTGCTACGGTGCGATATTTGTTTTGAAAACTTTTCTCCCTATCTTTGAAAAAGGACTGAAGAGTGGGCATTGCTGTCAGAAAGTCTGAATACATAGACATATACTCTTTGTTATTCCAAAAGACAAATATCCGCCCCCCAAATACTTTCTACAAACTCTGAATTGTGCCATCCCCGTTGTGTAGTATAAATTAGCAAGTACGTATGAAGTCAATAACACAACTATTGTTGTGTTATTGACTTCATAACTACTTGCTACTTTCTACAAAATTTAGCTGAATTCTATCTACAGACATTTATGATCATATCCCATATAACACACTAGAACTTAAGCACTGCCCCTTCAGTGGTGCAGTTCATAAGCATGACCATTTGTTACCAAGAAACAACTGAAACAGGGAAATGCTTCAAGCACCATAGTTACACAGCTGAAGAACAAAGGTCTTCGGAGAATTCCAAAAGGGGCAACACCTGACTACGCACCCAGAATTTAAGGAATCGCTGGCTAAACAGAGACTGAAGATGGGACGACACACAATGCGAAATCCATTTCTAAAAGGAAATAATGCAGAGCTTCTGGTGTCAGGGACGTCTGTTCAATCCTTCTCGAAGAAGTGACAAAAATATGCCGCTTGAATTCTACAGCTTAAAGTACTATTCACTCCAATCTGTGCGGAAGGGTGAGTGGGTTGGGTGACAGAAAAGTGAAACGTGGTATCCTGATGTATGTGTTGGACCGTATTGAGAAAGAAGTTTTCCTGCCGCAGTGGTTTTGCTGCTGTGGCTTAAAGTTAAGTGAACAGAGCAGCCTCACAGGTGAGCACAGTAGCCTCGCTATGTTTGCTGTTTCTGTTCATCACATCACTGGGTTTGATATTTAATTTATGTACATAGTAACAAAATTCCACTTCTTGTAAACTAGGGTCGGCATGGCAATCAATTACGTGCATTTTATTCGTACAAAGAGCATTTTTCTGAGAAAATATTTTGCGCTTCTTTCATGGCCCCAAGCTGTAAATGAGTGCAAGAGCTCCACTTTCCCATATGGAAGAATTAAATTAAACGTTTTCCCGAGAAAACGTGTTTATTAAATTTCGCCTGTATTTTGTATAATGGGGACAACTTAAAAAACATCAGTTTTACAGGAGAATCAAGAATATGGCTTCATTTTACATTTGACAGATGCTTGAAGAGGCAGGATATTCCTTACCCATCTGCGTTATTCTTGAAGATGCACTTGTCATCTTGTTGCATATCATAGAGGAACATTAGTTGAATGTTTGGTTGCACAAAATTCAGTATAGCTCAAAGAGGCAGTTAGCCCCTGTCTACAGAACAGGGGCGATTTGTAGAAAATTTTAATAAAAAAAGTGTAATTTTTTTGTTTACAAGCTTGTAGTGATGTGTTAAGTGATGTATTTTTAACTGTTACGTTGCGTTTGACGATATATTGCACAGTGTATTCCCTGTGTATTCTTAATAAATCGCAATTAACTTGCTAAAACTGTACAACACACTAGCCCTTCCAGCTCTGTTATACGGTAGTGAAAACTGGACCATTAAGCAAGAGACGCAAGAAGAATAACAGCAGCAGAGATGAAATATACGAGAAAACAGCAAGATACACTGGGACAGATTATAAGGTAAGCACAAAGATTCAAAGAGAAAATATAACCCCAGTTTTGAACAGAATACAGGAATACAGAAGAGATTGGTTGCAACAAATAAAGAGAATGGCTTGTATATTATCGAGAATACGAAAAAACAACCGACAGGTAGAAGAACAGGGAAGACCATTAAAGAGACTTCTAGACGCGTGGAACCGGAACTGGTCAACAAGTGGCCCAATTCCATGTTAGCTAGATGATGATGATGATGATGATGATGATGGTGGTGGTGGTGGTGGTGGTGGTGGTGGTGGTGGTGGTGGTGGTGGTGATATTAGCTTGCATTTTGCACTTCTTCGTACTGTTTGATTCTCCTTTTTGTTTCTACACTATTCTCACAAGGCAAAGAGGAATTGTTTCTGTGGAAGTTATAGTGTCCTGCTATGACATGGTACGGGTATTAGCACCTAAAATGTTGGGACACGTGTGTGTTACTTTTGTTTTGTGATACTATTCAGTAACGGTTGTCAGTCAATTCATATTTTTTTTATAAAATCGGACTCAAATAACAGACACGCCACGTGAAGAGCTACACGTGTTCCTGTGGGCTGTTCGAGCGTGACTTAACGCGCACTCACAGTTCGCCGCACGACAAACTTAGGCTATTCATTCGAGCGGAAAGTGTTTCAAAATCAAAACTGCGGATACACTTATTGTTAAGGATTACGGATTTCAAGATAATTTTGCTGAGTTTTCATTAGTCTGGAACTGTTGGTCTTGTTCTGATAAACTCTAATGCTAGGCGTTCCTACGCAACTTTATTGTGCCTGTCCGACGGTCGATCTGTAAGCTAGATTCGGCGACTTAGCCGTTTGACTTTTTTTTCTGCAGGAAGTGCGACATCTTGTGAGCCTTTTACTGAAAACTGTCTGGCAGTGGTGATTCCTAGCCGTATTGACCCATAATGAATTCCACTTTACAGGGGGACGGACCATGAGTTAACTTTTTCATGCGCCTTTGTTTCATAAGTCGTTAAACAAATATGAACAGGCCTCAGGGAAGCTTGTGAACTGCAAAGAACGCCGCTGGGAATTTCTTCAGGCGGTGCAGTACATTGCGAAGTACATCGTTGTCGAACATGTTCTACATTTAATTTTTTTCTGAGAACAATAAAAATCGTCCCGCTGTAGTGTGCCATGATTAAGGGCTACACAAAAATTATCATCGGTACATAAATCAGTAAAAATAAAAAATGGGGGGTTATGTAATTTACTGGTTTAGATCGTCTGATTGCTTCCCTCTCTCTCCCAGTGCCTGTGTTTTCTGTCTCTGTCTGTCAGTACAGGCTCCTGCCCTTCCCATTAAAACGTTTCCCCTCGTTATGTAGCTTGTCTTGTAAGCTTTGGCTCTGCTCAGCGTTCCATCTGGCGTAGCAGCCGAGTTGTGAAATTTGCGTTCCATTCGTGGGCAGATAATACTGAGACATCGCCCTATGTCGAGGAAACGTCTATACTAAGTACGCCCTTCTTCCGTTAGGCATATCCTCCTTCACACACACCCACAGAAAGATACAGGAGTGTGAGAAAACTTGTGGAATTCCATAGAGAATGACGTCATCAGTTGAATGACCACAGGTAATGTGGTACGTACACAGATTAGACGTTCGCGGTTGAAGGTTTGTTAAGCGTGTTTTTGTATTGGAAGGGTTCGGTGCAATCCTATGGCCTAACTCCTCCCTGCCTAGATCCCGCCAATTGTTCCTATCCTAAGCCACACGCATCCTGTTCATTCCCTCAGCACCTATTTCTTGAAGATCTATATAATATTTCCCTCACATCTACGCCTTGGTCTTGCAGGTGCTCTCTTGAATTCAAGTCTCGCTACCAAAATCCTGTATGCATTTCTTTTCTCTTCTTACCTGTCCAGTGGCTTAATATAATTGTTGTTTTGTGGTGCGGTACTGCATACTTCGGCATTTGACCCTGCAACCACTAAGCCTGCTGTTTTAAGCTGACCGGACGGCGATATGACACTCTTACTGTGTCCTGTCTTATCTGTATGTGACAAAGACGCTCTACACATGTCCATAACATGGCGAAATACGCGGTATGATGATGCTATTGGACGTGAGGCATGCAGTTGCCTTGTTTTTTTAAATTTATTTGTGTATCATTTGTTAAAGTCCATTACAGAATGTTTTACTGTGCATATCTGTGTGCGATGAAGGTGCTGCTCTCTGTAGGCAGAAGTATTACACATGCACTGAAATTGTTCTTCAGCACCTTTTATGGTCAACGTTTTCGCGTTGGAAATTCGAAGACTTTATTTTATTGTTTCAAGAGTGTTTTCATTTCCACCTTTTACGAATTTATATTAAGCGATGACGAAACTAAATGAAACAAAATTTCCACCAGAGTGGAACCGCTTGTTCCGGTCATACGCTGTGTATCCTGCTGTCCTTACTGCGCAGTGTAAAGAATGGACGTGCCGGCGTGAAGTTCTGTCGCGGATAATCTTCACCGTGACCATACTTTCAGAAATGTCACTTCCGGTGAAACTCCAACAGTACTTACTCATTCAAAGAATAATTCCTTGCTACGGATGATGGCCTAACACTGCACGCTTCGTGGAGTAAGCAGCCATTACTGTCCCTTCGCCGGTCTCATTACTGGACGACAGTGTTCAGCGAGAGATAAATGTACAAGACCCTCGGCTCCGGATTTCCACATGGCTGATTTTTCTTCCATACCCTGATGGTTGTTTCGTAGGCAGACTGCATCATCTGCTGCAGTGAGGGGGAATCCACGTCCCATTCATTTATGATGATAATGATGGAGCTGCATTATTCCCGTAGCCTTCCTGCGCGCGTGCACGCTGCTGCTGTTTTTTGTTCAGAATTTTTGTGTCAGTAGTCTGGGCATGACAGATCACTGTGTCGAAACCATCCTTCAAAACCTACTCGTTTTCCATTACCAAAGCCATGACTTTACTGTGAATGAAAACAGCGGGTTCGCCGCTACACGTGAAATCTTTGTGAAAATCTCTTATAATATGGGCTTATAAATTTATTTTTATCACATTTTTATTCGACGTCCAATATTTAAAAATAAAATTCTTTCTGTCTCCTTCTTTCTTATTCTCCGTTCCATATTTTGTTCTGGTAATATAAGTACTTGTATTTATTGTGTTTTGTATTGTTTGTACTGTCTTTTTGCATTGTTTCTTTTATGTATATTTATTCTTATTTGTTACTAGTGTAAGGACTACTGCCACCTAGTGAAAACGCAATTGCAGTAAATAATAATAATAATGTCGGACATAACAGTATGATGGTTTGCATTCCTGTTTCATACTTCGTTATTTCCAGTTTCAATTTCTGTCCCGCAAGTGGCTTGTAGTAGTTGAAATTATTCGTATTTTTCTTCAGTCTCTTATCCAAGAAAATGCTAAGGCGATGTCTGAAAACGAGGATCGACAAAGCACGGAAAAAAATGTTAAATGCGTGCTTTCAGGTTTCCGCCGCGGTACAGATGAGATCGTTCTTCTAAGGTGTTACTCATTGTTGATTGGTAATTAGTTGCCGACGTTTCGGGACAATTTATCGGACCCATTTCAGTGGTCAAGCAGTCCAAACAGAAACGTCTGTTACCAGTTAACAGTCAACTCTACGTAACATCCCACAAAATTGAAAAGCTCTCAGTGTTAAACGTTTCTGTAATAGAAATTCGCCACTAGACCCGTTGCTGAACCAGTTCAAAGACGTTTTTTTCCAGATCGTCATGCGTGTCTGTTATATGCTGGAATTAGTTCATCGTGCACAGAAATTTACGGTTGTTGGGAAGACGATAATGAAGGCTGTCTCGAATTGGTATTTTAACAGTCCGAGTTTTGTGTCGAAATCTGACGTAACTCTTTGACAACGAAATTCTGGAGAACTCTACGGTGCCGAATAAAACACAAATAAATAAATAAATAAATAGGTAAGTAAAAGTAAACCAACATTTTCTTTACTCGAAGTGTCTTAATTTCCCACCTGTTTCACCTCTAATTAAGTCCAGATGATTTCCTTTCCATTTTTCTCGAAACATTTCTACAAATTATGTTATTTTCTCGGATTGTATTTGACAGACATCCTAAGCCTCCACGGATCAAATATTTTATCAGGCCTTCAGCTTGAGTTTTTTGGGCACTTAACTTACGTTTTTCAGAAAATAGGCGAGGCCATCGCATTTCCACGGAGCAGAGAAAGCAGATTCCCTCTAATTGCTGTGTGTAACTAAGGGAGTTGGGACAGAAGTATGCTAAGAAGGATATTTGGACAGAAGTGTGCTAAGAAGGATATTTGGACAGAAGTATGCTAAGAAGGATATTTGGACAAAAAGAGGAGTGAAGTGATAAGAGGCTGGAGAAAATTTCAAAGTGAGGAAGTTTATTATTTGTAGCTAATACAACCACGTATGTACGGTGTGGTATAAGTAGACACTGTAACGGATGAGAAAGTCATACAAATTTCCGTTGAAAGTCATGTTTGGAAGAGCACTTGGGAAGCCTGGGCGGAGAATTCAAGCTTCCGCCGCGAAGTAGATAAGAACTGCGCTCTTTTTGGTTATGAAACAGCGAGTAATGGTAATTTATTACCGACGTTTCGGGACAACCTGTCGGTCCCATCTTCAAGGGTAGAACTGATAGGTTGTCCCAAATAATCGGAAAGGAATTACCACTACTCACTGCATAATAGCCCGGAAGATTACAGTTCTCTAGGCGAAGATTTGAGGATAAATTCAAATATATCTTAAACAAATAGTATGTGAGAATTTAGATAGGATGCGGCTGGCTCAGTGTATGGACCGTTGGAAGGAAGTTATGAACACGGAGGTGAGCTTTATAATTTTCAGTTGAGACATCCCCGTTGTGTTCAATAATCAACAGAATATATACAGTATGTCTGACTCGCTACCTAACCCGGCATTTCTTTAATAATCTTACCACTAATGAGGATATTGCAACGAAATTTGAAGCGGACTACAGACACATTCCTCTTCGTTTCTCACACAACGAACGTACTCCTGTTCAAATTTCGTTGCAATATCTTCATTGGTGTTAGAATTATTAGAGAAATGCTGGGTTCGGTAGAGAGTGGGACACACTGTATTTATTGTACAGTCTAACGCAACTTTTATTGAGTAATTACAATTAAAAGATAATTAAAACATGTTGCTGATAAAAATGTTTTATGTTTTAATTGCAATTACTCAATAAAAGTTGTATTAAAACTGTACAATTATATATATTCTACGGAGATGAACATTCGTCTTCCGTAAAGGGCGTTGTTTTCTTTGCCATGCAGAAGTCACCAAAATAAATTCCACGGTCTGACCCCGCTCATGTCTGCCTCTAGCTGCCACGCTTCACCCTTCAGCGCACTTCCTTCCATTCCCCATCTGTAATTAGCCATTTTGCCCACAGCAATGTTGACAGTGAAACCACATGGTGGCCTATGTCGACTAGCCTTGGGCTGGATGTGTATAAAGCAGGAGGTAGAAGGAGAAGCTGTGAATTTAGGCGATCCCCACAATTCTTGACAGTTTTTGTGGCCTCTCTAGTCTATTGCTTGGTGACTGCGATTTTAAGTCAACACACACATGCACATGCGCACAGTCGGATGTGTACCAACACCAGTTTGTGACCGTCATCACACCAGTCCCAGGTGTTGAAAGCAGAGACGTTTCCGAAACATCGAATTTGTGCTGTTGGCGTATTGTTATATCTGAGACTTAACTTGTTCAATTTAGTGACGTCATGTGGGCAGTTACTGCTTCAAAATTATGTTTTTCGTCCATTCTGGTGATGCACTGAGGCAGCAATGAATGACGTACCAATCTGAAGATTCAAGTCTACCTGGATGTTGTGACATGTTGACAGAGAGTTACCGACGTTTCGATAGATAATGGAGCCTTCGTCTTCTGGGTCAAGCGGTCCAACCCTGTATATTTCGCACTACTATCCTTCGAAACGTCCGTAATTATTTGCCATATGACACAGCGTAACATTCCAAACGATTTTAATCTTCAGCAGACCATCAAACGTCACAGTTGTGGTTGTACTGGCTCCGCCAGAGTTCGGTTAGTGCCCAGCACTGTGCCTCGTTCCTGACGTTGGCTGTCACCAGAACAATGCTTCTGGTGACATCGGTGTACTGTGTCTGCCGCTCTGGTGCTTTTCTTTTCTTCTGTAAATGTGCTTCTGTGTTTGCTATCTCACATGTTCTTCGTATAAAAAATGACGTCTGTCTTCCCCTTTTCGAGATGCCATCCAGTTTATTGATTGTTGTCTGACGTAGTTTTTACAAGATTTCTCCCCTTCCCCCTGCAATATACACATCACCCTTATGTCCATTTCTTTGTGACTGGAAAAGTTTACTGTGCTGAAACGTGTTCTGGTTGTTTGTATAGACCAGTCTGCTTACACACAGACTATCGTTGCTTTATGCCAAATGGACCCGTGTCGTGCAGTCAACAGCAGCGCTGGCAGAGCACTGTCGTTTGTTGTCCATCGGTTTTTGTCACAAAAAACACTGTAGTTGACAGTTCACTCTTTATAGTGACTAGGCTACGTTAAGGACGATCGAAGTTCGATTCCTGTAAGGGCCACGGACTTTTCTTTTCGGCAGCTTGTCGACATAGACTTTTGAATCCCTGTTGCTATCCAGTCGATTCTGAGAACTACTTTTGAGGAATAAAGCGCATGAACCATGAAGCTATGTGCCTCTATTTATTGCCGTGGACAAGAATGTATGGAGCTGTACCTTCACTCTGTTGTACATCTGTTGGGTGTGTTTCACAGTTAAACACGGGGAGAAATGTGCCTGGTGTATCAATTATTATCGCAGTATTAATTAATATGTGAAGCACCCTGACCGCCTCTGTGGTCTAATGTTCAGTTTCTGGCTACAGATACAGAGGTCCCGGGTTCGATCCCCGGCGCTACCAGATTTTCTGAGTAGTAGTGGGTCTGGAACGGGGTCCACTCAGCCTCGTGAGGTCAATTGAGGAGCTACTT
>Ga0131853_10007671_pt1 | contig 19572 bp, 14 predicted proteins | sample TergutLab28metaG_FD_92764 | JGI IMG/M metagenome (GOLD analysis project Ga0131853, IMG submission 92764) | Labiotermes labralis P1 segment gut microbial communities from Petit-Saut dam, French Guiana - Lab288 P1 (version 2) (version 2) | ecosystem: Host-associated > Arthropoda: Insects >... | reverse complement strand
GGAGAAGTGTGTGGAGTCCCAAGGGAACTACTTTGAGGGTGATTAGGTGTCCAACGCTCCAAGTAAGCCAGTTTCTTTTTCCCGGCCAAAGGTCGGATACTTTTCTAACAGACCTCGTATAGATGCCTCCTCAAGGTGTTATGTCTCGTAAGTAGGCCAGTAACAACCATGGTTTGAATCCTATTCAGGGACAATAGCCGGGTCCCTGTAGCCGGATCAGGACCCGAGATTAATTCTCGAGCCTGTCTCTGCGTGTTCTAGGTGCCACGCCACAATGCTAGATGTTGCTTCTCCATCCAGCGATTCAACTTTCTTCATACATTCTGCCTGGAAATCCCCAGGAAAGGCTCAGGTCCAACAAACCGCTGAACAGAGCCCCCTCCCCCCCCCCTTTGCGAGCTTGTCGGCGATTTCATTCCCTCTCACCCATTACGATAAATAAAGACAGGGATTGCTTCCCTCCCTCCACATTCTTCCCTGGTATCTTGCCATGCAATGCTAAAAATGTCTAAATCAAGCAGTTCACAAAGCGTTGTTAAATAAACCGAGATGTAAACATGTAACCAACGAGATTCGTGTTGTCAGTCAATGATAACACCCCCTCACGCATAAATAGACACTTATAACGTAATATCGCATATTTAATCTTTGCATTATGAAGAAAGTGTGTAGGCCTCCAGTGCTCACGCAATGGCAAACACGTCCAGCAAGGTCAGACCCCACACCAAGTTCTGCCATGTGTTTACATAAAATACACAACAAGAACTGAACGCTATTAATAAACGTTAACGTAAATATTAATATTAATGTGTAATGTCCAATCGACTTCGACATACAGCTGCGAGTGTGTCTTTTTAAATGTACGTGTAGTACGCAGGTCTGTCAACTGGTCTCCCCTTCGGTTCTCCGACTCAAATTCTGTATAAATGTCACATCTTTCCCATGCGTGCCACATGTTCAACCACTTCATCCTCACTGAGTCTGTCACCCTAATAATATTTCATGAAGAGTAAAAATTATTAATTTCCTCGCCATGTAATTAAAGTTATCACAATAAATATTCTGAATTATTCGTGACTTAGCGTCAATTTCAGGATATTTTTCCTGGGGTCACTCCCAACCACAAATATCAAACGAACATAAATTATATTTCACCAGTTACGGAACTGTAGTAAAAAAATTAAATCATTATCTGACCAACACGGCTACATTCTATTTATATAGAACTACATGTTTCGACCTATTCTAGTTCATCCTCAGGCTAATAATACCTATTTAAAACACACGGAGGAAGAAATATACGTTTTAAAGGCCAATTGTGAACCTGAGGATGACCTTAGATAGGCCGAAACATGTAGTTATATATAATAAATAGAATTTACTTGTTTTGGACAGATAGGGACTTAATTGTTATACTATTAACACAACGGGATGACATTCGTAAGAACTATAGTCCGGGATGTCCAACATTGCAAAAGAACTACAGTCCCTTTACATTCGAGGGTCAGGTGACATTTACCTACAATTTGTCAGAAGGAACTCTGGCTAAAGTGTACACGCTCGTGACACTAAGAGTGACGTGCTGGCTGCTCTTCAGCGGCGGTTTTGAACATTCAAACTGAAATGTAAGTTCACGAGCCTCCCCTTGCCTTACCGGGTCCGTGCTGCGCCACCAGATCCAAAGGCCCTGGCTTATCGCATTTCTTCTTGGGTTCTGATTTGTGAGATCGTCCATATTTACCGAGACACCAAAGTCTGAGCACCAGCCCACACTCGAGTAATCTGAACAAGACTCTAAACGATGTATAACAGCCTTAATTCCACAGAGACTCTAGCTTCAGGCGCAGGAAACGTTAGCGAGCCTAGGCTGATGTCACAGGTGACAAGAACGCGCTAAGTCGCACGCGCGTAAATCAGTGCGTTTCTGCATTCTGGGCGGTGGAGGTGCCAGTATTCTTCTGCTTACGTAGCAGCTGCAATCATGTGGCTGAGGTAGGTGGACCGTAAGGTTTGTGAGACTGGCATTGATGGTTGTCATGCAAAATGACAGGAACTTTGCGGATGTAATCCTGTTATACATTTGGAAATATAATTAAGTTTACTTGTATACGTGCAACAAGACGGAGCGTTTCCTTGTTTTAGCCGTCAAGTGATTAGACATTAAGATCATCCCTTGCGTGGTCGGCTGATCGATCGTGGTAATTGTTAACACTGGCAACCTGCTGAGTACAAACATGAGACGCATTAATCCATCACCTTTTGGATGCAGAAACATAAGCTACAGGACAAGCCCGATGAACTAATGCGAGTAACAGGATCGATTAACAGGTGTGCTGAAGTTAAGGGTAGACGTTAGAACATCTATTGTAAATAGAGCGTATTCTTACTGTTTTTTAACATTCAGGTGAGGACTAATCTATAACCTTCGAAAATCGGATCTACGTGAGTTCAAATGGCAATTCAGACTGGGATGATTTTCAAAAATAGGCTGCTGAATTTAAGTCATCAATTTACAAATAAAAATATACGACCATATTACAGCTTGGACTTCATAGTAAATCGTGTTAACTGCAATCGGATACAGCTACTCTCTCTGGAATTCTCCTTACGAGGTTTTCATTACTGCAGCACTTTAGAAGTACGGAGGAGCAATAGAGCTGACTCAGGACGACCGAACAAAAAGATACAATGTACTGCACTGTGATACAAATATTTTCCATATTATTTCTTTGTATTATTGTACTCATGTTTCGTCTTGGTGGAAGGCACTTCTTGGAAGACTTAGCAGTAAACAGCGGAATAACATTAAAATGGTGCTTAAAGAAATGAGTGAAATGTGTATTATCATTGATTTACAGTTACGTGGCTGTGTGTAAGTGCTGTGCAGTAAGTTATCTCATTATTACTGGCTTCACTTTGTTATTTCTAATTACTCGATTTATGTTTTATAATATTCTTTTTATGTTTGCTTTTTGTTTTCTATTTTTTATTTCTATTTTTGTATTCTGTATTTTTGTATTGTTTTTGTATTGCTTTATGTATTATTTCTCCTTTTGTGCTCTCTCTTTCCTATTTTTGTACGAGTCTATCGACCACTGCTACCGGTCGGAAACCCAATTGCAGTAAACAAATATTATGTCATGAAACGGTGGAGCCGAATTAGCGTATTCGTTGCAGCGGCTAGGCTAAGATTGGTCTACCTAACGAATTGCAGTACTGTTCTCGACAGGGGCAAAAACTTTTTCTCGTTTCCTAAGTGTCCAGGCTGGTTGTGGGTCCTAACCAAGCCAGGGCTCTTCCCCGGTTGTAAAGCGGCTGAACCTCCGACCAGTGCCGAGGTTAAGGACGAATGGAGCTCTCACTCCATTCCATCAAATGCTTTCCTAGAGAGCACAAAGAAAACCTTACCCTAAAGAAATAACGTGCAGATGTGTGGGCTGGACCGGCCCGGCTCAGGACGGTGTCAAGAAGGTTCTTGCATAGACATAAATTAAAATATTAATTTAGACAATGTGCATTATGTTGGCTTATATCGTATAATTGCAAAACAATGTTGCAGAAAATACGGAACGGAGATACTGAATTCTACTAGTTTCTGTATAGAACAGTGGTTCTTATCTTTTCCACGTGACACGACATCTCGTGACACGCCATATCAAATATTTTGTTACAGTCATGTATTATGTATATGTGTGTATATATATATATACATATATATATATATGTGTGTGTGTGTGTGTGTGTGTGTGTGTATAAACTCCGGGATAGCGTAGTCGGTACAGCGACTCGCTACTGGCTCAACAATCCAGGGATCGAATCCCTCTGGTCGAGATTTTCCGTGACGCCTGGTCGCCCCAAGGAGCCCTTCTAATACCGGGTTACGAATGGGCCTAAGCTGTACCTTCACCTCCCCTCTGTACCTGTATGGGCATGACATGGTATGACCTTTACCGTTAGAAAAAAAAAAGTTTCTTAAACCTTTATTGTGCCACGGACCCGTTTGAGAGTCTGGTGAAACCTACGGGTTCCTCAGAAAAATGTATTTAAATGCACAAAATAAAATACATATATGTAGATTTTATATCTGTGAATTACAATCTATGTTATAGATGGTATATTCCATATTATAGACTGTATTACAAAGGAAACCAATTACATTCAGATGCAATTTTGAAAATATTAAAAAATAAAAATATGTAACTTGGCACTATAGGTGCTTCTTTATTAATCCAGTAAATCAATAACAGTGCATTAAATAAATTTAAAAGATAAGAGAATTGAAATTAATTAAGTTTTTTGAAGATATTTCAGTGAGAAAGGAAATTAATTCTGGTTTCCCTTTCTTAGGCTATAATAATTTTAGGCAGTGAGATTTAGTGAAGTTAACAAAAATTTTTGGCGTCTAGAGGCCATAAATTACTTTTTGCCCACAATCATTATTGAATGAAAAAGCTAAATTTCAGTTAGACGTTAGGTTAGTGAACACAAAGCTGTAATTTTTTTCCCGTCCACGCTCATGGACCACATGAAATCTATACTTGAACCCCTTGGAGGTCTGTGGACCCCAGATTAAGAACGGCTGACCTATACCTTTGCATAACCTACGTTTCTATTAATCTTCATACCTTGAGTCTATATTTAATTAATCTTTTTAATGACACCACATTCAACTCTAAGTAGGGTCAAATATTCAAATAATTCCTGAATGATGCCTTGAAAAAAGATGTGAAAGGAAACGCTCTTGACCTACTCTGGAGTATTATTCTAGCATTTTCTTGAAAGGTCTGAGAAAAATTATCCATTTCAGAGGCGACATTCGAATCATGGAACTCCACAATAGCAAGGAAAGTTGTAACCGTTACCATAAAGTTCTGTGTCTGTGTATGTAATAATGCGTTATATTCCTACTGTAATTCACGTGTACACATGTTACTGTGTTAAGGCACTACAGCTCATACGAAACTGTAACAGAATAGTAAAGAAACAGGAACGTATACTAAATGACAGACAAATGAGGAACTCCATGGCACAGGGACCTCTTCAGAAATCAACAATCGCTAAGTTAGTCCAGAATTTCTCGGCGTTTTATTGAACTCGTTTGGTTTACAACTGCTCGACACCTTTCCCTGTTTTGAGGCAAGTGAATCCACTCCACAACCTCACGTTGCCTTTCTTCGACATACAGGCCACTATTATGATGCACAAACCTAACAATCGTGCATTAAAACAAAAAATGGCTATTATGATCACAGTAGCTGGTAGCAGTTCAGGGATGATCATAAGATATCCCGTATCAAACATAATCAGAATCGGTCCACATGATTTCTATTCCGTGGAATAATGAATTAAAATTTAAGATACGCAAAACAGGTTGAGACGCGCGTGCCTAGCCAATGCCATAAAGTATACTAAAGCATGGAAATATTTACTGTTAAGGGCAAAAAGTAATTCATAACAAGGATTAGTCCGAGTTAAACCTTCCATGAATTTGCTCGCTCCATATAGCCAACAATTCAAGGACATAATGCGTTATTGACGGGAAAATATTTTCCTTTCGCGCTCTGAACTTTGACCTTGTATATACAAGATAACCGCCGTGTCCCATTTCTTTATTAGCAGACAGAAGTTCCTTTGTGTTCTATTTTCACGTCCTACACTGACTTGATGCGAGAAACAATGGCGCATTTAGTGGCCAAATACGAGTACAGGAAATGAACGAGTGCCAGAAATACCAAGATAATGTTCTCTTACCAAACCTTAACCTGTACTAACGCAGAAATAGTGAATGGCGATTCCTACTCAAATACTGGAAAGGTAAAGAAAGTAAACTCGACCTTGTCCACTCCATGCATGCAAACACAGTATTCTTACACTCGGCGCTGGATGGAGATGGTTAACATCAGGCCCCAACCGCTTTATCACCGGGAAAGAACCTCGGTACCCACTGGATACGAGACTGAGTGGGCCCCAGAATCGGTCTGCACGATTCTGAGAGGAAGAAAATCTCTTGCCCCTGTCGGGATGCGAACAGAGCAAAGTTCAGCCCGTAGCCTAGTTACTATACCGACCGTGCTATCCCGGGTCACCTTCTCAAATAGTTGCACGCAAACACTTCGTACAGCGGCCTTGTTTCAAAATAGTAAAAGGCACTAACACATCAATAGTAAAGGGCAGCTCGGCCTCAAACTTCAGTCGGTTATTACTGCATAAATAATGAATAATGAACTGATCTCATATGCTAATTGCTTGTATTAGGACAGAAATTGTTGAGTAATGGCCGAGTACTGAAGACAAGCAGCAAACTGTCACTTGGTTTCAAACAGTGACTCTGCACTAGCACAAAAATTGTAAAAAGATGCAACTGGTATGTTGCCGGGCCGTAGCACAAGAAGAGAGTATAACTGCCTTTAGTTACTGCTAATGTTGAAACATTTATGGTGTACTATTTAGAGGAGGGTGAGTTTTCAAAATTAAGAATAATCTCTAGTGCCAAGCCTCCCCCCCCCCGGCACACACACACACACACACACACACACACTTTTCAAGGACATATATCTTGTCATTCCCAGTTTCTAATCAGGTAACAGATGAGAAGTTCCCGCCCCTCTGTCTTAGTATTGCGCAATACGCAAAAAAACTTTTTCTGGTCCTTGGCCAAGTTTGCCGCTGTAGTGTGTGACCGCCACCCACCATCAGCTCCGGGCGACAGGCTGACAGCATTCTGCGGGCCGTGACACAGCAGCTGATGACCCATTCCCTTCAAGCCATTTATTTTGCATTTATTACTTCATACTCAGCGCAGTACATACCAGCCAGAGTGCGGTCCGGCTGACTTCGCAATGATACATACCCCGAAGTCGCGTGAGAATATACTGCTTGACATGGAATATTACATCTGCAAATTTTCTCAAGGGTCTTCTTACAGTAATATATCACCAGCACTGTATCTACACTTCCTCAGGCTCTGCGATACTCTGCCGTTTACCTCAGCAAGAACCTTGGTTATCGTTTTCGTAAACTTGATGATACTTGATTTACGTAATAATGGATTTTCTTCGTTATGGTTAATGGCAAGATAAATCTTGTCATCGAGGCCAGTACAGATTGACACGTTTCTCCCGTGTACAGCACGCAATACCACAAAACCGGACCCCGACTAATTTTTTTTTTGTTGCAAAAAAGTGCATCTCTTTACGAATAATGGGAAGCCCTGGCCGTCTGCGGTATGGTGCAACTGCCGAACACATTTCGATTAAAACTGGTATTAGGAATTTTAACACTCAGATCTAAGGTCTGTTGTAACCATACAAGGTAAAAGAGGTAAAGCAATACCTGTTCAGGTTATTACAGGCCCAGAGGACTCCAGGAGGTTCAGGCTCTCGGCACATGAAGGTGGTATGTCAGCCCAACGCACCGGCCGACTTTACCACCAACACATATCCCTGATACTCATTTCTGCTAGAGACTGAGTCGATCCCAAGGTCATAGCACAGTGGAAAGATTAAGTCAATGAAAAATGCAAATGACCCCATCGGGAATCGAACCCGCGATCCTCTAGCTTGTAGCGCATTGCCTCAGCCATATGCACCACGGCGTGTCCCTTTGTAACCATCTAACACTGGTCTATATCATTGAAATATGTGCAGTATTCATACTTTATATGGAGTTCAAGTCAAACTTTGTCAATTTAAAAAAAAAAAAAGAGTGAGGGATGTTAGTAAGAGTACTGTACATAGCACATGATACGTAACATAAAACTACTACAGTACTACCCAGAACTTTCTATTTCTTCGTATAATACTTGATCTGCCATCTCGGGTTGATAAGATTAGCAAGGTTGTACATTGGTAGTCGCGTGTAGCCACTTATTTAACAACCTGAATATTCAAGGTCGGCGCGTACAACATCGAACCGAACGCAACGGAAACGAAAGGAGGGTGCAAAATATTATCAAAATCTTACTTTATGAACATTTCGAAATTAAAAACTGGATTCTAGTCAACGATATGTTGTTAGAACAAGCGGTAGGAGGCGCATTCGGCACCCCAGAAAAAATTAAGACTTGGCTGACATTACTTAAATGTTTTAAAAAATGTGACTTTTCTGTCAGCGTAGCGCACGCTAGCAGGAATCGACATGCAACGAAACCTATGTGAAAGCAGAAGAAAGAATTTTTTCTCCGCGGTTCGTTTTGTTGCGGTGCGGGGGACGATGTTTCACCGTTGTAACGTAGGTAGAAATTGCAGAAAAGGGGTACTTCGGCTGTCTTCGGAGGAAGTCCAACGTGTCATAGCGTCACGATTATTAAATGAGCAATTGAAGGGAAAATTGGAGTTAGTCACTCTTTCAAGAAAAATGAGATAAGTGCTTTTGCCATATCACAACACTGAGGTGTACAAACAAGCAAAATGATGTAAGTCATTCATTCATCCCGCACAGCGCAGCTTATATCAATGTAGACCAATGATAATTCCACCGCGTTAATAGGCAAAGTTGTGTGAACTCTCGAAACGAAGCAAAATGGTTTTCAGGAGCTACAAAATAAAATGTATGGAAGCAGGCGGATAAAATACCGTAAATTCCTGGTAAATTATAATGCAAGAAATATGTAATTGATAATAACCAAAAAGGTAATTGTAAAGAATGCCCTATGCGCGTCACGAAGGGATGCAATAGCGGTATTCCGCTCATTCTTACCCCGACACTACTGGTTAGTTTCATGTCCCTTTCCCTCTATCCCCAAAGAAAAACCCCCAAATAAAGTGAATGGTCCCGGCCCCATAGCTGTTCTGAAAGCTTTGAAGAAAATAAAAATTGCTCTACCCTACCAGGAATCGAACTCCGGACTCAAGCCGATAAGCCTAATCACTAGCCGACAACACCGTCTCAGTTTCCACAGAAAATAACAAATTAATAATAATAATAATATTTATTAACTGCAATTGGGCTGTTAACCTGTGGCAGTGGTTATTTTACATGTACACAAAACATGAAATTGGTTACTCTTAAATTTAGGTCGGGAGGGCTACATGAGAAGCATATAGTGGCAACGTGGAATCTTGGGAACCATCTCAGCATTTGCTTTTAGGCACAGGGAAACCAAGAAAAAACCAATTAATCATTAACTATTTGAAAAAAAATGTATGCATTCAAAGATTTATTTTTGAAACAAGAAGATAAATGTATCTGATCTCAGAAGGGGTAGAACCGTCTGACATAGGGGAGGGGGTGTACCGCTCAAACCAGTTTATGTCATGTAAAAGATACTAATTGTGCTTCTGAGTATAGTAAGTTTAGGGTTTGCACGTGCCCCGGCTAAACTAATGGCTGGTGTACAACATTATATGAACCCCGCCTTGACATTCAGGTAAACTGCCTTTTGACCCTTTTCCTATCAGTTTTATTCTAATGAGCTTGGCGCTCAGACAGACTTTGCTTGTTGAACTGGAGTCATTAATGTAGTACCTGCAGCGAATGAGACCGTACGTTGAACGAGGAAGTGCAGTTGATACGTAGAAGTCAACAGCGAAGGGCTGTGCCCTCTGCACTTTAGCACTCCATGAGCAGCACGAGCAGGAAAATTTGTGTGTGCAAATTGTATCAAGTTATAATCTATATGGAGTACAGCAAATATGCAATAAAATCTGAAGCAGTCATTCAAAGACAGCAAGTCGAGAATAGTTGGATATCTCAAGACACGTGTTGACAGTCTCCTGCATCATCCGTGACAAAGGGCCGTGCGAACCGCTCGCAAGCTGCCTTTTCAGTAACTGAAGACTACAGTTCAGTGTTACATGGGGATGGATACCACCATTTTTTAAAATTACCAATTTTATATTTTTAACTTCTTCTTCTAAATAAAGTATCGATAATTTTAACAATTACTGTACAAAGAAGCCGATAACATAGTGTCCATTGTTTTAACTACGTCAGCAACTGCAGTAACTGTTCGCAGTACAGTACTCCGTAATTATGTCTGGATTTTACATAATCTCACGTGGAGTCATGGAACCAGGTCAGATATTTCTCTCTTCGACTAATTTTGGAAGCGCTTTTTCTAGCACGTGCCAGGAACAGAAATTCAATTCGATTCCCTTACGTTCGGTTTGGTGCAGCATGCGCTTGTCTTCAAGCCTTACTTCTACTGGTCAACTTATATGGGTGTAAAACTTGTCACTCTGTCACTGCGAGATAGGAACAAAGATGACATGAATTACGTACAGGGATTCATAACTTGTACTCTACGCTTTACACTGTTAGACTCATTAAGTTATGATAGACCAGCCACGTAGCACGTGTCGGGAGCCATGAGAAAGGTATATAAAATATTGGTGCTAAGGGAAGGGGACACGAGAAAAACGTAGGCTTCGCCTGGGAAATAATATTAAAATGGATACTAAAGTTGCCTTTCGTGTGATTATGAACAGGATTGGATCGCTCAGGATCGAGTCCTATGGAGACAAACGTCTTGACCGCCTGAAAAACTTGTCAACTCTTCAAGGTAACTCCAGGTTACGTTACTTTGAAAGGATTTGTAAGAAACCAATAAAACGTGTATTCCTTGTTCGCAGTGAGATTTGGGAGCACAGCATGACGAAGTGTGTTAAATTGCCTGTCATATATTAACCTTTTAAAGCCTGCACGTTACTTGATGCATCATCACGTTTTATCATTGAAAAATGTACGTATAACGTGACATTAAGGTGCGCTGGAGTAACCACTGTTGCAATGGAAACGCAATAAGTAATCGCCATTGCCTCAGTAAAGTTATCACTTGAGCTACTTTCCTTATTTCACACGAAAAGATAAACATGCCCTGATACTACTGGGTATCATCATGCGCATGCATCCTGTCTTCCTGGAATTTTAATTAATTTTAAGAATTTTCATGAAATTAGGTACGCACATCATGCCACTAGAGCAGAGATGGAAACAAAAAACTGAAAATGAATATCCTAAATGACATGCCCCAAGGAATGTTAAGGGGGGTGGGGTTAGCAGTTCTTTACACACAATTAATATTGTTTTACAATTTTAACGAAGTAGACGTGTTCAGAAGTAAAACACGTGTTTAGTAAAGAGCGACTTTTCTTCTTCTTCTAAAACCTGTATAAGATTCTGGCTTGCTCAACTACTTTCTACCAACTGTCTCTATTCTGTACTACTTTCTTCCAATTGCGTACATTCATGCTCTTTACATCTTCCAAAACGTCATCTTCCCAATGTGTTTTAGGTCTTCCAATTGATCTTTTAGACATGGGTTTCCATCTCTTGATTTTCCGCATATTATTAAAAGAGCGACTTTAGAAACTATAAACTGCAAAATGATAAAAACAATAATATCGTAAAAATAAAACGGTTGAGTTGATCCTCTGCTACTCCAGGAAGTATGAATATTCCTCTGTTGCTCTTCCCTTTCAGCGATTGCTGTTCATAAAAAATGCGACATTACGTCTAATACGTTTAGGTATCTCTTTTAATTTTCCATTATCAATACCAGAAAAACGGAGGCATACAGAATTTCAAAGCTGGGCCTTAATTTGTAGACCCTCAAATGTTGCGTGGTAGTGGACTGGCTAGTCGAAAAATACTACAGTTTTGGGATATTTTAATTTTGTTTTATAGAATAAAACCCCGACATCCCCGGGCGATATCTAAATTTAGCTTCCAATTTGATGGGGTTAGTTAATGAACCATTGGATATAAACATGTCAATTTCTGTATTTACCTACAGATTCTCTATTAAATATTTTAAATGTTAATACCCACATACATAGCGAAGATACGGAATTTTGATGTTATACCGTAGCTGACATGTGACCATTATCTACACTTGCACAAACTGTGGAACTGATCATTACGTGTGATTTACTAATGCATACAATTTCCTACAGTCTCACGATACAGACCGCAGCATTCAAAGAAACCAAGAGACATAACTTCTTCCCAGATCTCATTACATCCCGAATCTTTTCTTGAACACGATTACGTTTCGGACCGAGCTGCTGTCACGCGCGCGTGGTTTCAGATGCTTCCAAGAGTTTCGGGTGAAGAAAACGCACGTTCTGTATAAACTATAGAGTATTGCATCGTTCAATCTCCGAGACATACTCAAAACTGACCAAAATGTTGTTGTAACTCCTTAAAACTCCCTGATAACTATGTGCACCACATTTCTGAATGATTATTTTCTCATTTATTTACTACTTACTTAACGCGTTTAGAATTTCGGAGAGTCAAATGAGATCGGAAGATAAGCACGAATGGCGAAATTATTTTCGTTATGTAGAAGGAAGCGGGCGTGTGTGTACTGCAAGACAGTTTTACTAACCAGGCATGAACTGAGAGATATACAAAAAACTGCTACATACTTCTGCACAGCCGGTTGTCCAAAGCCCGTACCTTCCGGATACAAATGTAAAGTTTTGCCTTTCGTTCGGTCACTTTAACGTTCAGTAACTCTGAATCTCGTCCACGCATTAAATTTTTTGGTGTCGCGATCTTAAAAAAAAAATAGCGACCCTGTATCACAAATGCGGTGAGTTCACATGTGCGGGCTGAAGTTGTCAATGTTAAGTGGTTGAGCTGCTTGCTTGGAAGGGTTAAATAATTTCCTTTCGGTTTTTAAACCTACCGTTGACAAGTCCGCTCTTCTGGGATACGACGTTGCGGCAATGGGTAAACGGATCACGACGTTTCATTCTTCTTGGATCCCTCGCCTGTTGAAGATGTCATTGCGTCACATCGAAACGTCGGGATCTGAACACCCATGGACGCGACGTTATATCTAAGAATACAGTCTTCAGGTAAATTTTTGCGAAAACCTCAAAACTCGCCAACATTTTGTTGTACGTCCACCGGACAGAAAAATATTTTGGAATAAACTTTGTACATCCCCATGATGACAATAATGATGAAGAAAATAACTGCCGAACCAGATGTCTTGGCTAGCAATAAAATAGCCGATCACAATAAGAGTGTGGGGCCTTTTCTTCCGAAGTTTTCGGCTGTCACGAGAAAAATATTGTCCCGGACACTAAATGCATTGCAGTGTTGTAACATTTTTTATGTTACCGGGCAAAATGAGTGGTTCGAAAAACACTACACACATGGCATCACTTGTCAGTTCGGTTGTCTGTCTCTTCATCTGACAGAAAATGCGGCAGCTCTGACGACTGCGTTAGTCCCGCCCCATCCTGTCGCATAGTACTATTCCGACTGGTTTTCGCTCATTCTTCGTGAAAAACAGGAAACAGGGTACAGTACGGACTTCTCTGCACGATTCCAAATTAAAAAAACCTTGACATTAGGCAAGAGGTTGAAAAATCCTGACCTCTGAACTACAGCATCTTCTACTTAAAAAAAAAAAAGTTAATGCATCACGTCCACACGATGGGTACAGGTGGTAAGGAGTGGCAATGGGAGTGAACGTCGATAAATAAACACGTGCATTCCCACAGAATATTCACTTATCCTACGGTGACCATACCAAGCGGATAGCCACGGAATGTACATTCACAGGCAGCAGATAAATTTTGTAACAAACGTAGCCTGTCTGAAACATCAAACAGACAGACTAGTTAGTACAGGTAAACAATAAAGCACCATTTCATGAAGGCATATGGGAAATTGGAGGTTAGCTCCAATTATTCTTAACCTCAGCGATAGATAGAGGTGAGTGGTCAGCTTCACGAAACGGCCGCTTTACCTCCGCAAACGAGCTCGCATTGGATAAAGGGCTGTGTGAGCCCCATTCGGCATAGACGCTGTGACGAAAAGAAAAATCTCTTGACCCTAACGAGAATCGAAATCCGCTTACTCGGTCACTCTCCAAGCCTCATGCTTCAGACGATTTGCATTTATGTTAAGTAGGCTACTTTAAAAAGTCTCGTGTTCGATTTTGGCGAAGAGTTCAATTATCCTGATCGAGATTTTCGTACTTTCTAGGCCCTGCAACAAGCAAAAGATAGGATGAACGGTAAGAGTACAGCTGTCTTTGTGCTTAATCATGCACCACGCCAAGAAGACGTATGGAGGGTGGAAAGTATAGCTCCCCGCATTCTTAAACTCGGTAGTAGGTGGATATGTGTAATCAGCTTCACGCCCGGGTCGCTTTACTCCCCGGGCAAACTTCCCAGAACATACTGTATGGACGGCTAGATGCACCCCAGACCCCGTGTGGACACGGTGTTGGAGGCAGAATCTTTTGGCTCTGCCGAGAATTTAACTCCGATACCTCCCCCACCGATAGTCCAGCCCGTAGCTTTTTCATTACACTGACTGAACTATTCAGTAACCTAATTTAAAAAAAAAAACAGCCAGCTATCGTTTCCTTTTGCATCCTTTCCAACAGTCGCACACCGTCCTACCACTGGACTCCACATAACATCCGATCGCGGAATGTACTTTCATGAGACTGCATCACAGCGAAAAAGTTGATTTTATGAAAGAAGGGGCCTTCGACTTCCTCACTAGCAATGTTGTACAGTACTGTCCGGATATTCAGACCACAGCTTTCGTTACTCATGAAAACAAAGAACAGAAAGTCTCTTTACTCTTAACATCCATCATTCAAGAAGCGTACCTGGAAAAATCATTGCAGTCAATAAATGGAACCCTTTGGCTTTAGGAGTATTTTAGGGGTATTTGCCAGTTTATATAATAATATTTTCTGAACTGTGTGGATTGTATAGCCTGGAATGGGAAGATAATTGTGAATTATATATTGGGAAAGATATGGAAAGTGGCGGGAACGGCCTGGGAAGTACCTGTGTCAGAATTTGCCTATAGAAACTGAGGAAACCCAAGAAATCGTTAAGTCAGGATAGCTAGATGGCGTCAGGCATATCCGGAGCATGAGTCCTGACATTGTTCTTTACATCCTTTCCTGTGGCTGTAGTGGTTCTTGTCAGTCCCTGCAGGCAAATACTGGTACTTGGTATAGCCGGTGTTACTGATAGCGTCGTTAAATAACCAGTTACGAAATAAATGGGCACTGACAACTCAACACGACAACCGGAACACAGTTTGGAAACCACTGTCTCCAGGAATCTAGATGACGCCATACACACAACTTCTCAAAGCAAACGCCAGGAACGGGTGGAGCAGGTATGATGCGATAAGATATGCACATGGACTCCTACGGCGACGGAGTATAGATCAGCTGACAGAAATGGAGTCTGACAAATTACGTCACAACCTTTGTTTGCTGGGCTCGGTCTTTATTTAATCCGATTACGGCGGATTAATCTGCAGACAGACCGTGTCAGAAACAGAATGGTGCCTGAGCTGTCATGGGGAGTTCGTTCTGGCCCGATTTTAGATAGAACGACTGCATACTGGACGGTGATATCCCGAACAAAAAAGAGAGGCAATGTACGTATAACGTAACATTGAGACGCGTTCGCGTAACCATCGTCGTGGAAAAGCAATATGTATTAGATATTCTGTGTGTGTGTGTGTGTGTGTGTTTTTTTTTGTGTGTGTATGTGTCTGTAGCCTTAGGTATCCATCATGCAAAGCGGGTGCGCCATATTCTCATCTGTGGCCTGTCCGGCTCTACAATATTTTTCCACATTATCTCACAAACGGCACGATTTTCGGAAGAATGTTATTGAACGTAAAATGTGTGTTTTGATTTTTCGCTACAAATTTCTTATGAAACATTTCTCATTCTAAGAAGAACTGAGCGAGGTATGATCAAAAATGTGTGTTGGTATTCAGGTAAAGTATCCGTTGTTCTTGTCCGATTTTAAGGAAACTTTAATTTTGTCGACAGAGATCCGAAAAATACCCAATATCAATTTTCACGAAAATCCGTCCAGTGGGCGCCGAGTTGTTCCACGCGAACGGGCGTACAGACGAACAGACACGACGGAGCTAATAGTCGCTTTTCACAAACTTTTCGAACTCGCCTAACAACATTCTGCAAGCAGCAGAGGCACGTAACACCACACGAAAGTCGTCGCAGCCTCCTGTACTCCAGTATTAATTCACTTCAGTTTCAATAATACATTCTACTTACTTACGTAATTACTTACTCCATGGAACAGAGTCCTTGAAAAGCTAACAGGTTTGCAGCTAGTCAAGAAACTCCCCGCATTTTATGGAACCCGAAATTTCATTACCGCATTCACAAGTGCTCGCTACGTTTCCCTATCCTGAGCCATCTCGATCCGGTCCATACCGGCAAATTCAACTACCTGAAGATCCATATTAATATTACCCTCCCATCCACGCCTGAGTCTCCCAAATGGTCTCTTTCGCTCAGGTTTCCCCACCAAAACCCTGTATATGCCTCTCCTCTCCACCATACGCGCTACATGCCCCGCCCATCTCATTCTTCTCGATTTTGTCACCCGAACAATATTGGGTGAGGAATACAGATCATTAAGCTCCTCATTATGTAGTTTTCTCCACTTCCTTGTTACCTCGTTCTTCTTAAGCCCAAATATTCTCCTCAACGCCCTATTCTCAAACACCCTCAGCCTACGTTCCTACCTCAAAGTGAGCGACCATATTTTCAATGTAAATAATACACTTTTTAATGTCTGTGTTCTTGCACATGTTGCCCAGGAAGGTCTCGCCCGTGACGATTGCTATGGAGAGCAATCCCATGTCCACCCACATCTTCGTTGGGGTGGACATTGTTCGACAGGCCAAAGCCCACAGTGGGCTGTAGTGCCACTGGAAGAAGAAGAAGAAGAAGAAGAAGAAGAAGAAGAAGAAGAAGAAGAAGAAGATATACCAATTTTAGTAAAATTAATCCCAACGTGTTACATATACCACATTAAAATGACACACGTGAATCCGTCACCCACAACAAATTTTATTCTTCTTGTCAGTACATACAAAATTTTTTAAACAGTTTAGGATTGCTCATCGATAGTTTAAAAAAATTATTATATATCAAGAAAAAGCAAATATAAATAACACGGATAAACTTCTACAGACGTAAAATCTTAAAAGTAGACACCGAACCTAATAACAAGAACGCATAAAAACCCCTTATTGATTTTCAAAAGAATTTACGACTGTCCACCAGCAAACACATCAGGCAACAATGTACTCGAGTTAAGGTAAGGATTTTAACAGCTTTTAGACAAAACAGGAAGACGTACAACGATAAACCATATACGAGAAATATAAAAAAATAGTGTATATTAATTGCTACATAAAGATTATTGTGACCTGAACAATTTGTGAGACCTCACAAATTTAAAATATATGCGCATCTTATTTCAAGGTTTAAAATCATGTATTTAAATCCCTGAGGAAGGTCAGTACGAGCGAAAACGTGTAGCATGTACTGACAAGACCAATAAAATAATTTCTGTGATTGACAGAATGTCAGTTTTAATACCCCAGTTACCGCTTGTGTTTTTTACACGCGCGGCCCGCGAACCAGCCGACAACAAAGGTTGTGGCTCTTATTCAAAACCTTTGGCCACCCCTGCTCTAGGCAAATGCCGGGGCGGTACTTAGAAGAGGCCACGATCATTTCCACGCGATCATTCAGCAGTCATCCTCTCATCGACGCTTTAAAATGCGGGAAGCTGACAGCGTAGCAAAATAATGCACAAGGAAATTCACTGCACCACGGGAAGGACAATTATGCTCACTTCAAATCACACGAATTAACTTCGATTAAGTGACGCTTCGCTGTTACCGACTGGACTTTCCTTTCGCTTTAGAATAACGTAAACGCGTTCCATCTCGTCTCACGCGCTTCTGTGGTCTCGGGTTTCGTCAGGTTTTTCAAAACCGAATCGACTGCGGCAGCAGGACGTTTGAGAAACACTGGTCCAAAACACGGCGCTAAGTAGAATTTGCGCATTAATTAAGCAGCAAGGCCACTGACTGGGAAACACTGTCCGAGAGCAATCATAGCGTGAACTGGCTGCCAACATGCTCTTACCAATACCCGCAGAAACTGAAATGTTTACGAACCTTTCTTCAATAAAACGAATATTAACTATGTCACATCGCGGTAGCCATGTTAATATCGATAATGCCAAACTGCAGAATTTATTACCACAGTTTAAATTTTTTATACAATTAATGGTATATGAACACTGCTGGGCCTAAGAGGGACGAGGTAACAGCGGAATAGAGAAAACTACATAATGAGGAGCTTAAAGATCTGTTCTCCTCACCCAATATTGTTCGGGTGATCAAGTCGAGAAGAATGAGATGGGCGGGGCATGTGGCACGTATGGGGCGAATGTTGTGTACAGGGTTCTGTTTGGGAAACGTGAGGGAAAGAGACCACTTGGAAGACCCAGGAGTAGATAGGAGGATATTTATATCGATCTTCAAGCAGTGGGTTGGGGAGCATGGACTGGACCGATCTGGCTCAGGATAGGGACAGATGGAGGGCACCTGTGAATGCGGTAAAGAATCTTCGGGTTCCATAAAATGCCAGGAATTTCTTGACTAGCAGAGAACCGGTTAGCTTCTGAAGAATGGCTCTGCTCCATGTAGTAAGTAAACGTTACGCTGGCTTATTCTGTTTAATTCTTTCACACTTGTTTAACATGTTGCAAAACGCTTCCATTCTAATCTAGTTAATTACAATAATACTACTCATTAATATATGAACGCCCTTAATTTACCCATATTTGCCTATCATTTTCCGACAACTTTCTGTCCTACGACCATCAGCAAAATCATTTCTTGATCGCAGTCAATGGAATAGTACAGAGAGTTAACAATAAGAATTACAGTCATAACATAGATACATGAGGTATGTGTTCTTAGCAAAGTAACCGTGTTTAGTAGAGTTTGCAAAATTGCGAAAAAGGACTCTTAGTTTCGTCATGTCTGTCTGTCCGTCCATCCATCCGCCCGCACGGAACTCAGCTCCAGCTCGAAGGATTTTTCATGAAATTTGGTATTTAAGTATTTTTCGAAAATCTTTCGAGAAAATTAAAATTTCCTTAAAATCAAAAAGAATAATAGGTACTTTACATAAAGACCAAAATATATTTTTACCATATCTTACTAAGTTATTCTTATGATGAGAAACATTTCGCACAAAATTTATAGAGGAAATCAAAAGACGCATTTCATACTCAAAAAACGTTTTTCGAAAATCGTGCCGATTATGAGATATTGTAGAAAAATAATGCAGAGCCAGGCAGGCAACAGATGACAATACGGTTCACGCGCGATGCATGCTCGATACCTAAGGCTACAAACAAACACTTACCGTGTTTAATATATATTTATTTTTCCACTACAACAGTGTTTGCATGAACGTGCCTCAACATTTCGTTACGCGTACATTTCCTGTCTTGTTTAAATTAAAGGAATAAGGATTTGTTAAATACAATCGCGAACCTTCTTCAATTGACGATACCTCCATTTCGAAAGACCGTTACAATATGTAGTTAAGTAACCCCCCCCCCCGTACCCACGTAGCGGGCGACAGCCAGTTTAACTAAGGTCAAATCACGCAATTCATTGTTACGTACGCTACTGCTCTGTATTGGTAGCTCTCTGGCTACAAAATATGTTGCTAGTGAAAGCAGAAACAAAAATATGCGCTTTAAATTAACAAACTCGCATTGT
>Ga0131853_10007670_pt1 | contig 19574 bp, 15 predicted proteins | sample TergutLab28metaG_FD_92764 | JGI IMG/M metagenome (GOLD analysis project Ga0131853, IMG submission 92764) | Labiotermes labralis P1 segment gut microbial communities from Petit-Saut dam, French Guiana - Lab288 P1 (version 2) (version 2) | ecosystem: Host-associated > Arthropoda: Insects >... | reverse complement strand
GTCATTGGAAGCCAGAATGGGAAGATTATTTTTGATCCCATTACATACGATACGGCTGGAACATATACCTATCGTATAGAAGAAACACAAACATCGATGAGCGGTTGGACACTTGATTCATCTATTTATCATGTGGTGGTCACTGTTATTGACGATGGCGTTGGTTCGCTTGTGGCTACTGTTGATTATCCAGATGGCACACCATCATTTGAAAATATTTATACTGCAATCGATGGACCTGCTATCATTACAGGGAACAAGAAAACCATAGGTAGCGTTCTAGAAGCTGACCAATTTGAATTTGGTTTATACGATTGGAACGACACGCTCATTCAAACTACGAAAAATAAAGCTGATGGTTCATTTACCTTTGATCCAATTAGCTACACGGCAGAAGCTGTAGACACGTATTATGTCAAGGAGCTTACACCTTCGGGTGACGGTTGGACAATAGATGGCGCTATTTTCCATGCCGTTGTTACCATTGTTGACGACCGCCAAGGAAATCTTGTGGTTACTGTCGACTATCCAGATGGTGATATCACCTTCATGAATACTTATACAACCGATGATACTGAAATCACACTAAATGCCATCAAACTAACAAAAGGTGCACCACTTAAGGCAAGTCAATTTGAATTCGGAATCTTTGATAAAATAACTGGTGAGCTTCTAATAACAGCATTTAACGATGCAGATGGTAACGTCACATTCCCTCCAATAAAATACAGCACAATTGGGAACTTTAACTACGTCATTAAGGAAATACCACCGCCGGGAAAGAGTTAAGGGGTTGGATCAGCGATCAAAATGAATTTCCAGTTCACGTAACCGTTATAGGAAAAGCTGGGAAGTTAGTCGCTGGCATAACATTTCCAAAAGGAAAACCAATATTTATCAACACCTACAAGCCCCATAACCATTGTTACAAGCCTTGCGAACATAAACCTTGCCAACGCAAACATCGCAAATCAAAGCATCGTTGTTATTATTGCTATGTTGTTTGCTACCAAGTATACATCTGCTACAAACGTCCACACCACAGCTGTTGCTACTGTAAACATAAACGACAGCAACGATTTTAAGTCCTATAGGAGAGGCCGCTCATACTGCTTGCACTGTTTGTTTCGCTTATTGATAAATTCGGTATTGAATGGGATCTGATGGTTGGATAAAATGTAGATAGTCGCTACTCTTTTAAAGCCACAAAGAAAAATTTAAAAAGTGAAAATGCAATTCAAGGTGCGTGAGCACTTAGCGTTGCATTTTTGTGGTTAGCTGATAAGCTAAAAAGCCCTCGAACAACATGGCTAATCATCTGTACCGATATGACCGTTACCATCAACTGGAAAACTGTCTTTCACAATTGTAACAAAATGTCAACTTCTTTCGTTTGTAAAATCTTTTATCTATCTTCGGTGGGGCGTATCCTTGGCTCTAAACCATATGCAACACCATTAAGAGCATAGAACTAAGCCGATGTCTGTAAATCTTTTAATGCCCATGATACTCTGAAAGTTTTTCTACTTTGTCTTATTTAACAAGTTACGTTCATTAACGGCAGGTGATATGGATGAGTTTATGTCCATTTATGAAAAGCTGGTCATGGTAGAAGTGACATTATGATGAAGTCACTAGAGACAAAACGCCCATACATCCTCATCGAATTCAAACAAGGCGAAAATGTGACGGCACTGAAGCATTAAATCAAATCTATGCTGGATTAACAGGTGAAGTGCTATGCATTAGGCTTGCACACGACAAGAAGATTTGTCAATTAGATCGTAGTCTAGGTTTTATCCTCCCAACCCGCTTGTAGCGGGTTTTTAAAGTGTGTGGCGTTGTTTCGTGTAAAAAAGCACATCCGCTAGTCATGGGATGTGCTTCAGAGAGATAGCAATGGGATGATACTTAGAGGATTAAAGTAAAACCTCCTTCGGATTTAAGCGCATGATATAGCTTGTTGATAAAACAGTCGACGCTATTATGATAACAAACGAAGCAAAATAAAAAATAATGATATTTATAGCACTTAAAGAAACGTCAGATAGCTCAATCAGCCTTTCAATTTCGCTTACCTCAGGAACAAACCAGTCTAAAGAGTTCGCCCCTCTATCCATAAAATGATTATATCCGAGTTCTACTATTCCTGTGTTTCCACTTACTTGGACATTAGCCATTTCTTCCCTAACCATATAATGGGCAATTTGAGCTGAAAGGATTTGACTCGTAAATAATGATAATGTGATGGCTACAAAAGAAATAGAAACGATCTCAATCATAAATTGTGTTCTAACACGCCACTTTTTTTCTCCTAGAGCTAGATAAATGCCAATTTCATAACTGCGATTCTGTATTAAAAATATAATCAAAAGAAATAACACTATCATAGAGGCGCCGATAAAAAGGATCAGGATAAAACTTGATGCATTTCTAATGTGATCCATGGCAGTAAATACATTTTTAAAGCTATCCGTTACATCTCGAGCCATGAGAAACTCAGGTAAAATTTCGGCAACTGCTCTGTGAAAATCTGGTAATTCTCGAGGATCATTTAAAAGGATGAAATTCTCCGATTTTATGAATTCGCTAAAGACATCTTCTCCCAAAATACTTCTCAGCGTGCTAGTTTGGGAATCCACCATATACGCTAGCACGACATAAGGAATATACATCTGGTTCAACAGATTCAGCTCTTGAACGCGATGATTTCTTCCTTCTATTACCATTGTACTGTGTCCATTGAGATAAATATTTGCGAATTCATTTAGTGTAGATCGTAATTCATAAATACCAATCACTTCAAACTCAATGACTAAATTTCCATCAACGCTAACATGCCTTGGATGTAGCGTTTCCAATGTAATCAAAGAGCCAACTTCCAAGTCATTGACATCTGCTAATTCTTGCGAAATTAATACAACTGGCGTACCACTTGCAAGCTGTTCATTTGTGAAAGTTGTTCCCGAAACGATTTCTAGAATGCCTGAAATTAGTTCTAAGAATTCTGACTGGGTAACCCCTTTAACATCAAAATCGTCAAGACCAAAACTCCCTAAACTTAAATTGTCAATCCCAGCTTCTGAATCCCAATGTCTATTTAAGTTACGACCATACAAATGATGCTTCAAAGAGCTGTCAACGCGATCCACATAAGGCAAGTGCGAAATTTCCTCCATTAATTCAGGAGTGATAGGTGGATCCACCCAAACGCCCTCTGTTTCCCAGTGAAGCCGAGTTGCGATGAGATCCTCTTCAATGCTCACAACAGCCGGTAGTCCCGACCATAAATTTTGCTCAGTCCGTCCTATCATCTGATAAGAAAAGACAATCCCTAAAGAAGCACTCCCTAACAAAAAAATAATCACGAGTAATATCAAACTATACCACATATTTCTCTTTAAATGGATAATTGCGCGCCGAAAAAAATTCACTTTACATACCTCCTCGTGTGACACAACCAATCCGCCCTTTTGTGCTCAAAAAAGAATATTTTTTGCAAATAATCTTCCAATCCCTGTTGTTATATGGGGATAATAGCAAGTTTTATTGATAAAAAGCAAGCTTTTTCGTAAAAGTAAGCAGATATTTACCCTATAAACGTCTCTCAGTAAGTAATCTAGAGTAAAATTTGCCCTAGGCCATTCAATATGCGAGGGTTCTAGGGAAAAGCACCCATAACCTGATCCCTCACAGCCCATCAGGAGAAAAAAACACCCACGATATCCTTATATAAATAAGTAGGCAATTGCGAAATTTCCCTACTTTTACAGTATATCAAGGGCTGTAGGGAAATTTTTCCCTACTTCCACGAAATATTAAGGGTTCTAGGGAAATTTATTTCCCAACAGCAATTTTGCAATTGCCTATTATAACAAGAGCCAAAAGGAGAAAACCGACCCCGCCCCAACAGTTGCGCTGACCAACCGTACCAAGAGAAAAGCACATCCAAATGATCAGTGGATGTGCTTCGTTGCTATATTGCCTAGATATCATGTGAGGTGAGTATCTATGCACAAAGTGAGTCCGGTTATTTTTAGGAGTAACCAGCTCCAAATCAACTACTCATCAGCTGGGAACACAATCCCTGCTTTTAATCGCGCTTCCGTTTGGATCTTCATCGTGATCAAACTAATGTCTAACATGTCATCGATCTCATCCAATTTCACATTGTCAAGCAGATCAACAAAACGGACAAATTCGTGATACATCCGGTGCTTCCCCTCTGAGAAATCGTAAACTTCTTCCTCTTTATCACCGTTCAACGCAAACGTATACCCACCCATCACATTCGCCGGCGTGGTCATGCGAATGAAGCCCTCATCCCCTTGAATCGTCGTCGAAATTGGCGCCTTGCAATCTTTCGCCCCAATGCAAACACATTTAAACGACCCGTAGTCAAGGGTTAAAATGCCTGACGTATCAATCCCCCTCGTAATATTGGCTTGATAATCAACCGCTAACGGTTCACCAAACAAAGCAACGACAAAGTTGATGTTATAAATGTTCAAATCCATCAAAGCGCCACCTGACATCTCCGGGTTAAACGCCGGCATCACATCGCCTTCCTTAAACGCGTTATAGCGTGACGAATACTGCGAATAATTCGCACTCACGATCTTAACCTGTCCAAGCTCAGCTAGCTTTTCTTTAATGCCTGCCATGTTCGGGTTATAATGCGTGCTCACCGCTTCAATCATGAGAACGTCTTTCTCTTTCGCCAAGGCGACGAGCTCTTCTAATTCTCTCAGGTTTGAAGTAAACGGCTTTTCACAGATGACATGCTTCCCTGCTTCAATGGCTTTTTTGCTGAACATGAAGTGCAGATGGTTAGGCACTGCCACGTAAATCACTTCTACTTCGTCATCGGTAAACAAGTCATCGCTGTTGGTGTAATATCTTTTAATACCAGCTTTTTCGCAGAATTGCTTTAACTTGTCTTCCTCTTCTGGTGTTGCACTGATGGCTATTAATTCCATACCTGCTACTTCGTGCGCAAAGGTTAAGAAATCATAGACAATCATCCCGGCTCCAATAATACCAACTCTCATTATTTAGCCTCCTTTGCCGCTTCCACACCAGCTTCAATGATTTCTAAAACCGCAACGGTTTCTTCGTCTTTGATGATTTTTTCAGCCTTACCAGCTAACACATCTCTGATGTTATCGTAGATAATCCCATAATCACCCACAACAATTGGCACTTTTTCATTCACTTCGTTACCATCATCGTCGATGTACGATAACGTGCCTGCCAACGCTTCTGGGTACGGGTCAAACGAAACAACTCTTGGCCCTGGTGGGTGTACCTCGTCTGAAATTTTCCCGAGATCTGGTACAAGGAAGCTCCCTTTTTTCCCGTGCAGAATGAATTTCGGGTATTTAATTTTAACGAAAAAGCTCGTTTTCACGATGACTTTAAAGCCGTTATCGTAGTAGAAATCAATGTCCGTATAATCATCTGCTAAGCCTGGGTTGTCAATGCTGCGACAATCGTAATGTACACGATTTGGAATGCCGAATTGACCAATGATTTGATCGATCGGGTGAATTTGCAAACCGAATAACAGTCCCATGCGCTTATTATGTTCCATCCCTGGTCGGTAATAATCGTAATGCGACTCGAGCTCCACCAAATCTCCCAATACACCCGATTCAATGACTTGTCTGAGCGTCCGCATATCAGGGTCATAGCGGCGGTTGTTATTTGACATCACAAGCAGGCCTTTTTCTTTCGCTATCGCAAAGACTTCTTTCGCTTCTTGTGACGTTAACGCCAATGGCTTTTCGACTAAAACGTTTTTGCCGTGTTCTAGCGCCTGCATGGTATAAGCCACATGAAACGCGTCTGGTGAGTTAATCACAATTAAATTCACTTCTTCGTCGGTCATGACTTCATCGATATCCGTGGTAAACGTAATGTCCGGGTACCACGTTTCTCTTTCTTGCTCCTCTGCGGTTTCACGATCTTCAGCTCTGCGGTAAATGTATTTAACATTGATATAATCAGTACGTCTTTCTACATACGGCAGGTGATAGCGCACAACGCTATTTCCAAATCCGATATAAGCTACTGTTAACATAGTTTCACCCTCTTTTAATAGTCTATATTGTTATCTAAATCTTCCCCGTTGCTTTTTATTACTTTCTGATACCAATAAAAAGACTTCTTTTTGTAGCGGTTCAAATCTTTTAAATCGTCCGTTGTGCGATTGACGTATAGGAAGCCGTAACGCTTGCGCATTTCTTTGTGGCTACTTAAAAAGTCGATTGGTGACCACGCTAAATAACCCATCAGATTAACGCCGTCTTCTTCGACGCTACGTTTAATGCTTTTGATATGCATCTGATAATAGTCGATTCTTTCGTCGTCATACACTTTCTCATCGACCAACGGCTCGTCAATGCCAATGCCGTTCTCCACGATAAAGAGCGGCTTTTTGTATCGCTCGTGCATGTCGATCAGCGCCAACCGTAAGCCTTCAGGGTCCTTGTTCCAACCCCATTCATTCGCGTCGTAATGCGGATTCTTCAACCTTCGATCGTCTTGCATAATCGCATCTTCTTGTGCCGTAATGTCGTCATAAGGAATGTTTTCAAAAATGCCTGCAACGTTGGTCCGGTAATAAGAAAGTGCTAAGTAATCTAGTTTTTTAGACGCTGTGTGAATGACCTGATGTTCCGCTTCACTGGCTTGCAGTATCACGTTTCGTTTAGCCATATAATTATGAAAATAACTAGGTAGCTCGCCCGAAGTCATAATATCCATCGGCAGGTAATTGTGCATGTTGTTACGGAACTGCGTCGCCCACAAATCTTCTGAGCGCGTCGATTGCGGGTTAAACGGACAATGACCCAACATTCCCGCTACCCAAGCTTTTGAATCCGCCGCTTTAATGACTTCCACCGCTTTTGCGTGCGCAACCGCCGCATTAAACGTCAGTTGACTAAAAAACGTCGGATAGTCCATGTCCGCTGGTTGTTCACACCCTGACACTAAATACGGCAAGCCTGACACGAGGTTGATCTCGTTATACGTAATCCAATATTTCACTTTTCCTTTTAAGCGATTCACGACATCCCCGACGTGTTTCGCATAAAAATCAATCACTTCTTTTGACATGAAGCCGTTATACTTCACGCGCAAATGATCCGGCATATCAAAATGAACCAACGAAACAACAGGTTCAATGCCTGCTTCTAATAAACAATCAATCATGGATTCGTAAAAATCCAACCCCTCTTCATTCGGCGCTTCTTCATCTCCTAACGGTTGTACGCGTGACCACACCACTGAAAAGCGATAAGCTTTAAATCCCATCTCTTTCATGTAGGAAATATCTTCTTTATAGCGATGATAATGATCACTTGCAACGCTTGTGTCACAAAACATCGGCGGAATCCCCGGTTCGGGCGTCACCGTTAGCGTGTCATACACATTCAATCCTTTACCGCCACTGAGATAACCGCCTTCTGCCTGGACATTGCTGAGCGCTGCCCCCCATAAAAAATTGTCCGACAATTTATTCTTCATCTCTTATTCACCTCTAGTTGTCATCATGACTGTCATCTTTCCATCAAAAATCACTTCTGTTTTAGTTGGGATTAAGAAATTGCTGCCTACTGTCACCGCTGTCCCGGCCACTTCACCTGTTCCGGCAATCACGGTCGCTAATTGATAGTTGTCATCTTGAAATGTCTGTTTACCATTAATCTCTAACTTTGCAACGGTAAAAGAATCGTTAGTGATGTAGGTGGTTTTATTTCCTTCTACAACCCGCGTGTCCGTGTTTTTAATCTCACCGTACGACACACATGCGAGTGCTTGCTCCACATGTAACTCACGCTCGTTTCCTTCATCGTCTTTACGGTGATAATCAAAAAAGCGATAAGTGATGTCTGTCGCTTGTTGGATTTCATACACAATGCTTCCTTTTTGCAAAGCATGAAGAATGCCAGCCGGTAAATAAACAAAGTCGTTCTGCTTCACTGGTAGATAATCTATCAACTGTTCCCACTGCTCTTTTTTGATGTAAGTATCCATGTCTTCGGGATCTTTTGCATGATGACCGTAAACAATTTGACCACTCGTTGGTGGTTCCATAAAATACCAAGCTTCATTTTTTCCCATTGAAAAACCGATTTTTTGTGCTTGAACCGCATCAGGATGAACCTGAATGCTTAGATCATCCTCTGGCGCAACCAAAGAGATAATCAAAGGAAATTCACCTTTTTTATGCCCAAACAATGCTTGGTTTTCTTCCCATAACTGATGTAACGTTTTTCCGTTATAAGGCGCAGTTAAACAAAGGTTTGACGCTTCAGCCAAACCACTAAACGCCCACGCTTGCCCCACCGAACCAGGAAAATCATCGTATCCGAAATAGTGTTTAACGTGATTTTTTCCCCACACTGCGATCCTTGGAATCGGCTTAAAAAATAACACACTCATATTTTCCCAGCACCTCCTGCTTAAATCATAATAGGCAATTGCGAAACTCGAATGAATACCCCAGAATCCGAAATATTTCGCGAAATTGGTGTAAATGACACCAAGCACCCTAGTTATTTCGGGAAAATGGTGTATTTCGCAATTGCCTCTAAATCATAAACATGGCAAACAAAGCAACAAGTGCTGTGATCGCAGATAGAACCGTCGCCGCTTTCGTTAAGCCTGGCCTTATTTCTGATTCATTCTGCAACTGATACAAACGATTCACTTGCCTTGCTTTGCGACTATGATAAGAGGATAACAAGGCAATTAACAAAATGGCAATGCGCATGGGAAGACTCGTTCCCACGCCCCATTCAGGCGGATAAGGAAACGTTGCTAACGCAAACGCAAGAAGTGCTGTATAAAAAGCAGGTAAGACATACGGATTTCTCCTTTGTAATTCTTCTTTGCTCTCTGGCATCGCTTCAGCAGTCACTTCATCAATCCCTACTGTCGTTAACGCTACTTTCGTTCCGCATTCATGACAAAACTTCACTTTACTACTTAATTTTGTGCCACATTTTCGACAAAGCATGTCCATCACCCTCTAAACATTAATTGTTGTAAATTAATTAAAATCATCAAAATGCTCATCATCGTTTGTGCAATGATTAGTGAAACGTTCCCTTGTGCTTCGTTAACCATTTTTTTCTTTTCAAATCTTAACGCTAGTACTGACAGGCATAAAACCACTGCGTAGCAAATGATACTTAAAAGGGAAACTGTCGTATTGCCACCGAAAAGAAAGGTTGCAACACCGTCGAAGATAACCAATGTTAAAAAGAATAAGAGCAACCCTAAGGCGGCGAATGCATTTCTGTTCACCACTTCTTCTTTACTCGTTTCACCAGCAAGCGACAAAGACTTACCACAAGCGGTGCAATAGGCACGATCGGTTGGTTGTTGCTCTTGACAATACGAACAAGTTTTCATCTTTCATCATCTCCCACACATACGATTAATTAAGCCGGTGCTACTTCTGCTGCTGCTTTTACTGCTTCTTCCTCTTCTAAACGCGCTACTTCAGATTTTTCATATGCCTTCCAGAACGGATAGAACACAATTAACCCGATAAGGAAGTTAACGACAACAATCAAAGCTCCACCAATTGATCCACCAGGAGACAAGAACCCTAAAATCGGAGCCGGTGTCGCCCAAGGTAAGTTAATGTACATTCTACCCATGAAACCAATCTGCGTAGCTAGGTAAGTCAAAGCACCGGTTAGCGTGTGCGTTAAAATAAACGGAACGAATAAGAACGGGTTTAAAACGATTGGTAAACCGAACATCATAGGCTCAATAATTGAGAAGATCGCAGGCGGAAAACAAATCGCAGCTAGCGGCTTCAAATGCGGAATCTTTTTCGATGAACGGAACATGTAGAATAAAATTGGCCAACACGTTGATACCCATAACGATAAACGCCCTAGATTTGGTGTCCAAACGTTAGGTAAAGCATAACCTGCATCAAACGCGGCTACGTTCTCAATCAACCAAATGTTCGTTAACGGTCCAGTAACGGCACCTACAATGTTACAACCGTGTAACCCAAACATCCAGAATAACGACACTAAGAACTGAGCAATTGAGTAAACAAAGACGTTATCTGCACCCGCAAAGATTGGTAGCAAAACATCACCAATTAATTCCGGAACATTGATCCCAATTAACGTTCTAATTCCCCACGTGATCACTGCAATAAGGAAATAAGGGATAATCGCTGTAAAGCTATCTGAAATAGCTGGTGGCACTGAGTCTGGTAATTTAATGACAATGTTTTTCTTGAGACAGAAATCAATCACATTAACTGCAATCGCCGTCGCAAGAATCGCCGTGATAACACCCGGTCCACCCCAGAAATTCGTCGGTAGTGCATTCACACCTTCTGTCGTTTGAGCAAAGGCATTGAAGTTCAACAAGATAAAGGCAAAAAATGTCCCGACGGCACCCGTTGTTTTATTAAAGCCTTTAATATGCGCATACTCACTTCCCATTGCAATCGCCATATAAACCGCCATGATTCCCATCGACAAGTTGTTTACTAATACGATGTCCCCAGCGATTGGTCGCATGAAAGGTAACAATGCTGTTTCTGTTAGCCCTCCATCAGAACTTAATAAAAATAAAATTAAGAAGATCGAACCAACCATCGTAATCCCGACCGAAGCTACCATACCATTTGTAATTGCGCGAACAAACGGAATTTGACCAAAATGCGTCATAGGTCCTGCCAATTTATCGACATTATCCATGAGTTTATCCATAAAGGACTTTCTTTCTGTAGACATATCTACCACTCCTTGTTGTTATTTGAGAAGCGTTTTCTTCTCACACGTTTATTATAGGTTGAGATCTTTTCATTGTCTATATGAGCATCTGTCATATATTGTTGCATTAGCTTACATGTTTAACCCTCACGCTTTGTGTTATAATAAACTATAAAGTAGACAAGGAAAAATATCAGACACTATTAGCAGTATACGACTAGGAGTGATGCTTTTATGCATTTAACAAGAAAGAAGGTCCAGATCATCAGGCTATTATTGTCTTCACCGACGTTTGTTTCTTCGTATGCGCTCGAACAACATACAGGCATTCATCACCGCATCATTCGTGAAGAAATAAAGCAAATTAGAAAATGGTTAAAGCCGTTAGAAATCTCCATCATTTCGAAGGCATCTAAAGGCTATTCCATTAGCTCAGCCTCGCCTCATTCATTGGAAGCTTTAGAGCAAGAAATCGAGCAATTTGAGAAAAATTACCGTAAAAAAACGCCCAATTTACCGGTTGAGCGTGAGTTTTATATTATCCATCGCTTATTAACGACTAGAGATTTTATCAAAATTGATACCTTGGCAGAAGAGTTATTTACTAGTCGATCTTCCATCTCAAATACGCTAAAGCTAGTGCGAAAGACCTTGCAAAAAAGCAATTTAGTCATTAATCAAAAGCCAAACTATGGCCTTAAAATTTACGGTGAAGAAGTCGATTGTCGTAAACCTTTGGTCGACGTATATTTTGCTACATTTACGGAGCGATCTGCCTTTTATGATTTGCTGAAATACGAAGAAACGCACAATCCGATTATTGAATCCGTCATCATTCAAATTATTGAAGACCATAATATTAGCATCTCTGACATTTCAATCTGTGATCTTTTGTTATGCATTTCAGCGAGTGTTTTGCGCATGCGGCTTGGGTTTTATTTGAAAGAAGTCGACGATATTTCCGATATCAAAGACTCAATTGAATTCGCCGCTGCTAAAGAAATTGCTAACACGTTGGAAGTGCATTTGGACGTTGCTATCCCAGAGGAAGAGATTTCTCAGTTAGGGATTGAACTCATTAGTAAGCGAGCTTCGGCGAATGCCACTCATTATCAATACGAAAGAGCTAGTTACCTGACTAAAGCAGCGCTCGAAAAAATAAACGACACCGCTTGCATTGATTTGAGGGGACATCAAGTATTGTTTGAAGAATTGACCGATTACATTCAAGGTGTTTTGTTGCGCCAGCGCTTTAATACGAAGTTACGTAGTCCACTCTTCCGAGATGTCAAGCAAAAACACCCACTCAGCTATGCCCTTGCTGATATGATTTCGGAAGTTTTTGTTAAGGAAAAACATTATCCGCTTTCGTTAAGTGAGCTCAGCTATTTTACCATTATTTTAAACACGACGCTTCAGCGAAATTTGTTAACCAAAAGAAACGTTCTTTTGATTAGTGGGTTGAGCCCCGCTACAACGCAATTGATTATGTGGCAAATCAATTATCGCTTTGGTAATGAGATTATTATCTCCGATGCCACACAATATCATCGTCTGCGACATCTCGATTTAAACGAGTATGACTTCATTGTCTCAACGTTGCCGATTCACACCACTTTACAGATTCCTACGCTTCATATTAACCCGATCATAGAAGACGATGACTTTAATAAAATTAGCAAATATTTAGCACAGAACTTTCCGCATCAAAACTTGAGCTTATACTCCAATCCAAATTTGTTCGCCACGCAGTTACGTCTTAGTGAAAAAGCGGAGATCTTACCCGCATTTTATACGTTGCTGAAAGAAAATCTGATTTTGCAAGATGATTCCGTTAAAAACACTTTAAATAAAAGCCAAGGCATCTCCGTGCACGAATACGATCATTTGGTCACGGTGATCCGATATAACCGACCAATCAATAATAACAGCACGATCGCTACCATCATCAACCAACAACCCATTCAAGGCGACGAAAAGCCAGCACAGATTTTCATTTTTATTGCGTTTAAAAGCACCGATGAACACTTGGCCACTGCGATGACAAACACGTTTATTCAACTCTCCAGACAGGAAGTGTTGGTGCAGACCTTGCTCGCGATGCCAACGTATCAAAACTTTATCCAAATTCTGGAATCGATTACTGAGAATTAGGGTTTAAAAAGGGACAGCTCATTTGCGGGCTGTCCCTTTATCTTTTCCTTTATCTAACGCGACATTTTATTCCATGGTACTCAAATATTCGTTGGTGCTCTGCTAAATCCTCGCTATGCAACTGTGGCAGGTCAAGCAACGCGTAATCTTTGCCCAAGTATTCGTATTTTTTCTCTCCGAATTGGTGAAACGGGAGCAATTCAACTTGGTGAATGTCGTGTTCTTTCAACAACTTTGCAAAGCCAGATGCGTCTTCAAGGGTATCGTTATAGTTCGGAATAATCGGGATGCGCACCAGTAGGTTCGGATGAAGCGTCGCTGCTGTGGCTAAGTTCGCTAAGATTAGTTCGTTAGACACCCCGGTTCCCGCTGCGTGGCGTGTATTGTCATAGTGCTTCACATCGAAGAAGAGTAAGTCAACGTGGGTCATGAACTCAGCGAAGACAGCCGGGCTTGTATAACCGGTTGTTTCACAAGCTGTATGGATATTATTTGCTTTTAGTTGCTTTAACAGCTCCGTGGCAAATCCCGCCTGTGCCAGCACTTCACCGCCCGACAACGTCACCCCGCCACCGGACTCTTCGTAAAAGTCGATATCTTTCATCACTTCGTCTAAGATCGCATCTAGCGTTTTGTATTCGCCCACTGTGATTTCCGCTTTTTTCACCGGATCCCACATCAGTTCGGGCTGCAACTTAAACGATTCCGGGTTCGCGCACCACTTGCAACGCAGCGGGCAGCCCTTGAAAAAGACAACCGTCCGAATCCCCGGTCCGTCATGCAAGCTGAATTTCTGAATATTAAAGACACATGCTTTCATCGCTGATGCCTCCCGTTTATTTTTTATGCTCCCCTAAGAAATCAAAATAGAAAATGACCTCAATAACCCCGTTTTGCGCACTTTAGGGTCAGTCGGCAGCTCATTCACCCCCTACAAATCGCTCACCGTCACCCCAGCCCCGTGCACGGCTTCCCAATCTGCCGTGAAATCAGCGACCGCTGCACCAATGACCGACATCGACAGCGCCGCATCCAAAATATCCACGCCCATTGTCGCCGCCTGCGCCCCGCATTCCAACGCGGCATTCACCTGTCCCACGTTTTTAAAACTCGCCGCCAGAATCTTCGTCCCACTTCCAACACGCGCGATTTCACGCGCCATTTCCGTGATCGCAGCCCGCGGGTCAATATTCTGGTTCTCCATGCGGTTAAAGTACGGCGCAATATAATCCGCCCCCGCCGCGATGGCCAGATACGCTTGGAACTTCGTGTAGATCGCCGTTGCGGTCAGGTTGACACCATCAGCTTTTAACACCTTCATCGCCTTCAAACCTTGCTCGCTCACCGGCACTTTGACATAAACGTCCTCACCGATATTCGCCAAAATCGCCCGTGCATCCGCCACGATCCCCTCAAAATCAGCCGCTACAACTTGCACATGCAACGATGCCTCGCTGCCAATGATCGCGCGTATTGCTCGCATATGAGCATAAAAATCAACCGCACCCTCCCGCTTCAAAATCGACGGATTACTCGTCACCCCCGCCAACGGAATAATCGTACGATACTTCCTTATTTCATCCAAATTAGCTGTATCCAACATAAACTCCATCACGTCTCACTCGCTCTCATCTAAGTATTTTTTTGCTGTAACCCTTATAACACATGCTCCGTCCGATTAATGATATCGTCCTGCGTCGTCTTCGATAAAACATTAAAGAAAGCAGAATAACCAGCGACCCGTACCACCAAGTCACGATGCTTCTCAGGGTGCTTCTGCGCTTCCAAAAGCATTTCGCGTGAAACGACGTTGTACTGAATGTGATACCCGTGCAGGCGATTAAAGAACGTGCGCACCAGTGCAATCAACTTCATGCGGTCCTCTTCTTTAGCTAACACTTGCGGCGTCACTTTCTGGTTCAGCAGTACCCCGCCGGTAATGTCCTTCGTCGGCAATTTCGATACCGTCTTCAGCACGGCCGTCGGCCCGTTTTTATCCCTGTTATGCGACGGTGAACAGCCTTCTGCTAAAGGTGTCTCCGCTTTTCGGCCGTCTGGCGTTGCCATCGTGCTGCGCCCTTGCCCCACGTTTGCCGAAATCGATGACGTTCCCGCGTAGCGCGTTCCACCGATCGGCCCACGACCGAAACGGGTATTCGGGTATTTCACGACTTCATCGATGTAGCTGCGGTAAGCATCAACGGCTAGCTGATCGACGTAATCGTCGTCGTTCCCGTATTTCGGAGCGTCGTTTACCAACAGCTTTCTGATCGCCTCACCCTCGACACCTTCGAAATTATTATTCAAAGCGTCCCATAATTGCACAGATGTAAAGCGCTCTTCTTCAAACACCAGTTTTTTTATTGCCGCCAATGAATCAGCTAGGTTAGCTATCCCGACTTGTAGACCGCTTATGAAATCATAAACCGCACCGCCCTCTTTGAGGGTTAACCCACGTCCGATACAATCTTCGGTTAAAGCTGAGCACAACACGTCCGGCACGTCTTGCTCCAGAACGAGGTCACAGCTGTTTTCGATGATCACACTATGACGCGTAAATTCGCGTATTACCTTGTCCCAAGCTTGCTCGACTTCTGCGTACGTTGTCATGTCTTTAAAATGCCCAACACCTTCGGCCAAGCGCGTCCCCGTCTTCGGATCCACTCCGTTGTTCATCGCAATTAGCAGTGTCTTCGGGAAATTAATAAAGCTCATCCCGGTACAACGATACCCCCATTTCCCTGGCACCGCCGTTTCCACGCAGCCGATCGCACTGTAATTATAAGCATCTTCTTCTGACACGCCACGTTCGATAAACGACGGAATAATAATCTCATCGCTATTAAATGCCGGCATCCCGAACCCAAGGCGCAACACCTCCACGCACTCCTTCATAAACTGATCATCCAGCCCTGCATGGTAGCGCACCGTCAAATTCGGCTGCGGCAACTTCGTTTGCGCCACACTTTTTAGGATTTGATACGACAACGCATTCACCGCATCCTTTTTATCCTTCGTCTGCCCGCCAATCGTCACGTTCTGATACAGCGGGCTCCCAGCACTAAACTGCGTGTGCGTCCAACTACGAATCTTATTAATCGTGAACGTCTTTAACCATAGATTAACTAACAATTCCGTCGCTTCATCCTCTGTGATAACCTTTTCTGCAATGTCTTTCAGGTAAAACGGGTACAGGAACTGATCCATCCTCCCATAAGAAAGTGAATGCCCATTAGACTCGATTTGCAGAATTAATTGAATCATCCAAATCGACTGAACGGCTTCGTGGAAGGTTTCCGCTTTGTGGTACGGGACTTTCTCGCAACGCATCGCCATCTCTCGTAGCTCCTTTTCACGCTTTGGATCAGTCTCCTTTTCCGCCATGTCGTGTGCAAGCTGCGCATAACGGTTAGAAAATGCCTTAACCGCATCGATGACAATTAAAATCGATTCGTAGAAATAAGATTTTTTCTGATTCTCAATGGTCGTAATGTCAAGTGATTCTAGCATTTCTCGAGTGCGTTGTTCAAATGATACCAGACCATGATTGATCACATCTTCATAACTAACCGCAATGTGCGCATCACCCGACGTAATGTTCCCTTCCGCTTTGATAATCCCTAAATCATAACACACCCGACTCTTCGGTGGAATCGCCGCAAGCCCACGCGCTTTTACCGTGTTGTTCTCCCAAAACGGCGCAATCTCTCTTAGCTGATCTTTCGTTTCTTCCGTGATATAAAACACATCGCCATCACGCTTATCAAATTCATCGAGCTCGTTGATGACCCAATCCATCGCATACTCCGGGAAGATTGGTGCAAAGCGATTCTCTTTCGCTTGATTCCCAGCAATCAACGTTTCATCCTCAATAAAGATGGTCATATTATCAAGGATGTTCTTTAACATGTAAGCTCGCTTTAACACAACCGGCTGATCCAAGTATTTCTTGTAACTCTCAGTTGTCAGCACAGCCCGCTCCGCACAAGCATAAGATTTAGCATCCAGCAAGTTCTCCCTAAACGCGTTCATTCTCTCAGTCAAATTTCCAAAATACGGTGTGTTCATATTCAACGCCTCCTGTTTTTGAAAGTTATATCACTTTCATTTGAAACTAATATAGCATTATTTTGCTTTCAAGTCAAGCATTTTTCGCGCAATTCGCAAAAAAACAGCTACCTCGTCAAAGATAGCTGTGCTTAAAAGGTTTATGTTGTTAAATAATCGTGACCGCAATCCCCTTTTCCTTCAAAAGCAGCCGATGCTCCTGCGAAATCCCTTCATCCGTGTAAACTTCCGCGACTTCGTCAAAGGTTAGCTCGGAAATAACGCCACGGGTCGTGAACTTGCTCGAATCGGTTAAGATAATGGTGTGCTCTGCAGAGGCTGCCATACTTCTCGAAGCGTCGCTTCTGGCCATGTCGCTGCCTGTGAATCCCCGATTCGTGTCAAAACCGTCAATGCCAATGAATAGTTTGTTAACAAAAAAATTCTTAGCGGATTGGTTTAACAATGGCCCGACATTTACCTGTGATTCTTTTTGGTAGTCACCACCGAGTAGGATGATTTTAGCTGATTCGGCTTTACGCACGTAGGAGGCGATGAAGCAGGAATTCGTGATGATCGTCACATCGCTTTTGTTAAAGGCCAACTCTTCTGCTAGCAAGGCGCACGTTGAGCCGGATTCGATCATGACCGTTTCGCCATCTTCGACTAATTCAGCAGCGGCTCGTGCGATTTTCCGTTTTAAATCGTAGTTTTTAGATAAGCGGTAATTGATGTCGTCTTGGTTATTAATCACGGCAAATCCGTGCTGACGATGAATGATGCCACGCTGCTCTAATTTATCCAAATCTTTTCGGATGGTCACAGTCGACACCCCTAGCTGGGCGGCTAACTCGTTAACCTCAATTTTTTTCATGTTACTCACAGTTGCGATGATCGCTTCTTCTCTAGACATTGACAATCCCTCCTTGCTTTCATTTATCATATCACAATCAAATGAAAGTGACAAGAAAGAAATTGGCTTTCATTAGTAACTCGCTTTTCTTGTGAAAAATTAGCAACCAATATAAACGCCATGAAAAGTCAATGATTCGCAAAATAGTGTTGATTTTCACAAAAAAATTTGCTACAATATAAAAAGCAAATTAAAACTAAAATTTGTTCTCATTTTATTAGGAGGTTTTACTATGGAAAAAGCATTTGCAAGCCCGTCTCGTTACATTCAAGGAAAAGGTGTCTTGAAAACGGGAGTTAAGCACATCGAAAAATTAGGGAATAATGCCCTATTGCTGTGTGGAAATACAACTTGGAAGGTGGTGGGCGAGGCGTTTCATCAGATTTTATTGGACAGTGGTCTTTCGGTTACACGCGTGGCGTTTAATGGTGAGTCTTCGATGGAAGAGGTCAATCGCGTCACTGATATTTCGAAAGCAGCAGGCGTTGACGTTGTTTTAGGGCTAGGTGGTGGAAAAGTCATTGATACAGCGAAAGCCATTGCTGATAGCTTACAAGTACCGGTTGCCATTTTACCAACCATCGCCTCATCTGACGCTCCAACTTCGGCTTTATCTGTTATTTATACCGAAGATGGCACGTTCGAGCAGTATCTTTTCTACAAGAAAAACCCAGAGCTCGTCTTGATTGACACTGAGATTATTAGTAAGGCCCCAGTTAGGATGCTTGTTTCTGGTATTGCTGATGCCTTTGCTACTTGGGTGGAAGGGCGTGCTGTTCTTGAATCAAAGCAAACAACCATGGCTGGCGGTCATCCGACGCTCGCAGCCGCAGCCATTGCTCAAAAATGTGAAGAAGTTTTATTCGAGCATGGACTGCAAGCAGTTGAAGCCAACCAAGCTGGTATCGTCAACGACGCCTTAGAAGCGGTGGTTGAAGCTAACACGTTATTAAGTGGGATTGGTTTTGAAAGCTGTGGTCTTGCCGCTGCGCATTCGATTCATAATGGCTTCACCGCGCTACACGGCCCTATTCATGAGCTCACTCACGGAGAAAAGGTTGCTTATGGCATCCTAACTCAGCTCTTCCTTGAAAAGCGCTCGGAAGAAGAACTGAATAAATACATTCACTTCTTCCAAGCATTGGGGTTGCCAACAACGCTAGAAGAGCTAAAGCTAGCTGATGCTTCTCGCCACGATTTGTTACAAATCGGTCAGCAAGCAACTGCCGAGGGTGAAACCATTCACAACATGCCGTTTTCCGTTTCCGCAGCAGAAGTCGCTGACGCTTTAGAAGGCGTTAATCAGTACGTGCTCAGCCTAGCGCGTAAATAATCCCAACAGAAAAGCCACTGAAATTGCAAAAATGATTTTCGCAATTTCAGTGGCTTTTTGATTCCAGGCGGACTGATACTTTTCGCGAGATTTACTCGATTTTGTGATGGTTTTGACCAGCAGGCAAGGGCAGACCTTCATTTTTTCTCGAGATTCACTTGATTTTGTGACGGTTTTGGCTAGCAGCCAAGGGCAGACCTTCACTTTTTCGCGAGATTTACTCGATTTTATGACGGTTTTGGCTAGCAGGCAGGTAGTGTAAAATAGTATGTGTAAATAGAAAAGGAAGTCTCAATCTGTTAGAATAATGTTTGTCGAGAACAAAATTCACAGAAAAGAGGACTTCCTATGAATAATATTACCACAG
>Ga0131853_10007669_pt1 | contig 19574 bp, 15 predicted proteins | sample TergutLab28metaG_FD_92764 | JGI IMG/M metagenome (GOLD analysis project Ga0131853, IMG submission 92764) | Labiotermes labralis P1 segment gut microbial communities from Petit-Saut dam, French Guiana - Lab288 P1 (version 2) (version 2) | ecosystem: Host-associated > Arthropoda: Insects >... | reverse complement strand
GATACCAACCATAAACCCAGCACTTCACTCAAAAGCATCTTGATGACTAATCTTCTTGATATTGATGCTTTCTCTGATTTTGTCAACTTTTTTCGCACCTCGGGAGAATTAGATTGACGTGGGTTGATGGCCAAGCGAGGTATTTAGGCGAGTGGGGGCGAATTTCATTTATAAATTTAAATCTGCCGAAATTGAATGGGATGGCATTTAATGATGATATGAACTGGAAAGATATAGTAGCTATATTTGGAAACCATATTCAGCATTATGAGTACCCTGACTGGATAAATAATGCTCCTCATAGAGATTCTTTAATGAGTTATCAGGTAATAAGCAATGACGTTGAATACCTGTTAGAATTTTGGTTTTATGATTTTTACGGAGAAAGAGAAGGGTATCTTCGCCAAATCTCCGTGTTATTTCCTCCTCAAGGCTGACAATCTCGGAACATTTAGCTTGTCGCAATAAAAAAGCGGCTGCGCCGCATTGAAAAGCAAAAGCCAGTAACCGACGCAAAACGGTTATTGGCTTTTTTGTTGCGCAAATGTCCATTTTTTTCATTGTTTACCACGGCGTGTTTTTAACGTTTTATAGCAGTTTCCTAGCATATAAAAACCTACTGTGCAGCTAAATTTTAACTGCACAGTAGGTTTTTATTTGTCAGGAAACTAACGACTTCGGTTATAGGCGTCTCTCGCTGCGTCATTCATTTGTCTAGTCCAGTCTGCACCGCCGCCGCCGGTTGAATCGCCATAGTACATACACATATGGCCGCCTATAGGCCAGCCGCCTGCAGGGGGTGTATCCGGCATCTGTCTAAGAGGCCATCCTGGTTGTGCTCCGCCCAATATGCTTCCATGTGGGAAAAGATGGAATCCAACGGCCACTCTACGCCCTCCAATGGTTATAATACCTGGTCTAGCATTCCAAGACCAAGACGACGTATTTGCCCAGCTTGGATCATCCACTGCTACACCTGGCCGCAAAATACTTTTAATGATGGCGGTGTCATTCGCGCTCGTTGGTGACCAGTCGGTATGCCGACTATGGAAATTCCAAGAGATATTGGAGGTTCTTCCTGTATTCACGTCTTGTAATGGAATAACTTGCCACGCTCCACCCCAGTTAGCATTAACCTGAGCGGTTGTAAGCAATTCTACACGCGGCTGATTTCCCCTCACATAAAACTCCCTTTCACTCCAACCATTTACGGCATTTGCTGTCACTGCCGATACTGCGATACGATGCCTGTCCCCAGCACCTAACGCGCTTGCTTGTATCGTAAACTGGCCTGTGTTTGCTGGAAGATTTACTGTAGGCAAGGTTATCTGGTCTGTCCTTAGGTTACGCATAGCTATAGTATACGTAGCACCCGGAACAATATCCCATCTTACAACCAAGTTTTGACGCTCGATTGTTGCATTGGCCAGAGGGTTGCGTATCGTTGGGGAATTTGTCCTCCACCGTGCCCAGAAGGTGATGTCACTAGCTACAACAAAAGTGGAGGTTCTTTCAACGCCGCCAGTGGTTGCCGAAGTGCTGAACCAGCCAATAAACGTATGGTTTGCCCTAGACGGGATTGGCAATGCGCCTACCTGGTTGCCATTAACCACAGATCGTGATGTTGGACTTACTGTTCCGCCGTTTGCGTTAAAAGTTACTGTCCTTGTAACCGCGCCCAATTGCTGGAATGAAATGTTTCGTATGATGCCGCCGCCGCTGACAATAACATTACCTGTTCTTACCGCCGTAAAAGTATTTTGAGCAACCTGTACGGTAAACGAACGGTTACCACTCCAATTGCCAAGGTTAAGGCTTGGTGTAAGCCAAGTAACACTGCGTGAAAGGGTCCATGTGATATTACTTGTTACATTTATGGTACCAGAAGTCCAGCTGGAAGCGGGGACATTGCTCCATCCGCCAACAGAAACGGTAAGGTTCGCTGCAGGAGCCGCGCCCACTTGTTGGAATGAAATGTTTCGTGTAATGCCGCTGCCACTGGCAGCAACCATACCAGTTCTTGCCGCCGTAGAAGTATTTTGAGCAACATTCACGGTAAACGAACGGTTGCCGCTCCAGTTGCCAAGGCTAATGCTTGGTGTAAGCCAAGTTACATTGCGCGAAAGAGCCCACGTTATATTACTTGTTACATTTATGGTGCCGGATGTCCAACCTGCTGCAGAGATAGTGTTCCACCCGGTGGTAGAAACGGTAAGGTTTGCCGCAGGGGCCGCGCCAAGCTGATGGAATGACATAGTTCTGGTAATGCCGCTGCCACTTACGGTAACTGTGCCTGTTCTTGCCGCTGTGGAGGTATTTTGAGCAACATTTACGGTAAACGAACGGTTACCGCTCCAATTGCCAAGGCTAATGCTTGGTGTAAGCCAAGTTACATTGCGTGAAAGGGACCATGTAATATTACTGGTTACATTTATGGTACCAGAAGTCCAGTTAGAAGCAGGGATATTGCTCCATCCGCCGGTAGAAACTGTAAGGTTCGCCGCAGGGGCCGCGCCAAGCTGGTGGAATGACATAGTTCTGGTAATGCCGCTGCCGCTTACGGTAACTGTGCCTGTTCTTGCCGCCACAGAAGTATTTTGAGCAACATTTACGGTAAATGAACGGTTGCCGCTCCAGCTACCAAGGCTAATGCTTGGTGTAAGCCAAGTTACATTGCGTGAAAGGGACCATGTGATATTACTGGTTACATTTATGGTGCCAGAAGTCCAGTTAGAAGCAGGGATATTGCTCCATCCGCCAACGGAGACGTTTAAGAAAGCGCTGTGGGGTTCGGCCAGTAGTCCATCATTGTCGTACATAGGTTCGTCGGCCGCAAGAGCTTCTGGCTCTGCTTCAAAAACTTCATCCCCAACTCTGTAACTTAGCAGGGTGCCATCAGCCGCAAATAACACGAACTCTTGCTGAGAATCTTCTGCTTCGGCAGGAATACTCTGTAGCCCAATGAATTCGCCTTCTTCAAGATAATCCAGTTCTTCCGGCATGATTTCGTGCCAGCAATAATCATCTTCGTCCGGAGCATTCTCTAAAACAGAGTATTCCATGTCAATAAAATGTTCGTCATCATCCGGCAGGTACTCAGATTCAGAATATTCTATTGCTTCGGGCTGATACTCTACACTTTCAAAATGTTCTACCACTTGATATTCGTCAACGCCGTATGCATCTATGTCCTCAGCAATTACTGCATAATCCTGCTCGAACACTTCACAAGGCATTTGGTCGTCTTGGAAAATATCAAAGTTATTATTATTTTCCTGATCGTTGTAATTCATTTTGATACACTCCTTCATAATTTAAAGTTTTTACACACTAATATTGCTATTTTGCGTCGCTTCTGTTGCCATCATCGTTTTTGTCGGCCTTATCCCCTAGCTGCCAAAGGATGTTTTTTAATCTCACAGGGATTGGAAGCCCTATGGCACTAGCATTTTCTAAAATGGAAATGCCTTCGTTAGAGATATAGAAGAATACAACAATGGTTCTGAATATTCCAAAGTCAAGCATTAGATACTCATCAATTAAATTTGACAGCCCTATGAGTATGAAGATAAGGGCTTTTTTGAAAATACCTTTTGCACCAATTTGGCTGGAAAGTCTGCGTTCAACTATCGACTTCATAACGCCTGTCAAATAATCTGCAACAACAAAAATTGTTAGGACATAAACATATCCGTCGATACCACCCACAAACCAAGCGATGAAACCTCCGAGGGAGGCAAAAGCAACTTGAGTAAAGTGCCATAAACCTTTCATTGTGAAATTTTCCTCCCTGCTTTTTGTTGAAATACTTACGTTTTGTATAAGTTGTTACAATTCGCATCAGACATAGCAAACTTCAAATTTTATGCAACTTTACCCCTGTTAAAATTTATAAGGCTAATACCTCTATGTTGGGTCGTGTGCTATTGAAAACCTAAAGACAGCTTGTCCAATGCTTAAAATCTACAAATCATAAAATTCCTCCATTCGTTCCGTCCGAAACCTTGCCTGTGAAAAGGTACTTCCGGCTATTAGCAAAGTCAGATAGCCATACACAAGAGCAGGACAGGCTGTTTTGCTTTGCATGACTAAAGTTTAGCAAAGGCTCTTTAAAAAGAACGGAAATGAATTTAGAATACTTGCTTTCCCCTGTTATGCGATGAAACTAAAGACGCAAACAAAAAAACCAGAGACGGCAACCGTGCAGGCCGAATTCTCGGCCTTCGCTTTGCTGTTTCTGGCTTTTCGCATACACTTCTTAAATTGGTATCATTATTAATACTTGAGCCTTGGATTTCTATCTGCCCACCTATCGTATCTCAAGCTTCCTGATTATTGAAAGCTCAACCAGTCCAAAACCGCCATTTTCCCTTGACTTTACAATTAAGCCATGCTACACTAAATATCAGTGTTGACAAGAGTATATCCCTAAAGTTTCCAAAGCCAAAGGAATGTTGTGCCTTATGAGCAAAATGTTTAATGTGAGCAAAGTTTTCGCTTTACTACTTTTAGTGCTGGTATTGCTTGTCGCATTTGTTAGTTGTTCGCCACAAGATAACAATAATGCGAATGAGCCGTCTAACCCAGATAGAATACTAGAGGAATATGATTATGTTTCAATAAATTTCACGGCCTCAGCTAATATATCAGATTCCGTGTGTCTGCTTTTTTTACTTGGATTATTCCCGGGAGAATCAGAATACCTCGATTTCGATGAAATATCTTTTTACGAAATGGCTATAATGAACTTTTTGTCAAAAAGTTACTCGCCCGTTAGTTTTTTTGAGTTTAACCGCTATTATCAAGGCAAACCTATGTCCATAAATTATACACCTGTTGAATTTTTTGAATTTAGTTATCAGCATGTAGGCAGGCATATTAATGTTGTATTTGTGGCTAACGTTGACTTAAAGGACTTCAAGTTTGTTGAAGTACATCACATTGTTCGTGAAAATCAAAATTATTTTTTCATAACCGATACGCTTTTCTCTACTGACATACTTATGGCTAATCAGCCATTTGTCACAAGTTGGCTGCATCAATGGCATGTACCTGTTAGAGGAATATCATTTGTTGATGCGTACGATAACACTAGAGTTTTTACTGTCATCGAAAATTTTATAGGTGGAGACGTGCCTCCATGGCGTATCGTCGAAATAAATAGTTTTGGTGAATTATCTTCAGTAAACTATTAATACTTGAGCCTTGGCTTTCTATCTGCTCACCTATCGTATCTCAAGTTTCCTGATTAAATCCCGTTTCATTTCTTCCAAAGCGTTTTGCGTTTTGGCATATACTGTTGTGCCAGCATCTGCCGCGTGGGTAAATACATTTTTGCCAGACAGGCTTACAAAGCTTATTACATAATGCCTAAGCTGCTTATCCGAATAACCAAAGGCTTTTTTAAACGCTTCCAAAAGTTTTACAAGCTCTAGTGCCTTGCGTCCAGCTTTAAGGCGCATGCTGACACAGGCTGTATCTTTGCCAAACCGCTTGGCAGGGTACAAGATTGCACAATTGTCCGCATCTTCATAGTTAATGTCCAAGGCAAAATTATACCAAGGCACCAGTCCGCGGCTGCCTTGCAGATAGGTATCTAATATCCATATCACGCCATCGCCATTGTCGTCGCCAATGCCGCGCCACCCGCCATAAGGCCAGTATTCTTCGCCAAAAACTCGCTTGCGCTTGCGAAGTATGTCTTCGCGGTATCTGGCAAAAGTCCCGCCGGTTACATTGGTATCCAGCAGCCCATCCAAGAAGTCAAAGGCATGGTTGAAACAGGAGAGGTCTGCCCTAAACTTAATCATCTTTCCGCCATTGGTTTCTGCTTGCGCTTCCCTAAGAATGGTTGCGTAAAATTCTATCGCTTCCCAGTCTACACGGTAATGAGGCTCGTCCAAAAGCCACCAGGAAGATGCGCTGCCGTCGTTGGGTGTAGTCTGTGTCGCCAGCCACCACGCAAGCCCATCTCCAAATGGGAAGTTGTCGTGGATACCCTTCTGTTTGTAAAAATGTTTGTTGTTAAAGAAATACTGGAACTCTACATTATGCCAGCCCTTCTCTTCAAAGTGCCGTATGAAGTCTTTCATTACTGACTTTATGCCCTCGCGATACCCTGTTTTAAAGTCATCATAGATATTACCGCATAGTTTCATATGCTCATTTACGCAGTCTGGATATGCGTCGGTAGTAACTTTAACTTTGTAGTAATCATGGATGTTCATAGGCCAGCTTTCGTTAAATGGCAAGTAGAGATGCGTCACAGGTACACGCTTCCCGGCAACTTCTTCTATATAGCTGCCATTAAGGTATTCTTCAAAATGAGCATCCCATTTGCTCCAGTCTGTAACACGCATTTCGCCGTTTACCATGCCTGTCTCTGGTACAAAATCGCCGGGCTGAATACTGCCGGAATGGCTGTAAGGCAAAATATTGGTGGTTGCATAATGATCATATGCTATACGGGCGTATTCACGTTCGACATCCTTGCAGCGCGGGTCGTCAATGGCGTAACCGGCGCATTTTGGCAGGTATACATAACCGTTAAGCTCTAAAAGGAAAAAATCTTCTGACCTTGGGGGGCATATGTCGGCTATCTCTAAAGAAACAGGTATGACTATTTCGTCGCCCGCGCAAGATTTGACTTTGATATCAAAACCGTATGTGCCCGCTTTTTGATATTCACAAACATCCAATTCAACAAGTACAGAAAGCTGCTTCTGATCCGGGATTTTATTTTCTGCCCATGGAATCGAAAACTTGCCGTCTTCTATAGGAATAGTTACCTCTGGATACCATTTATCATCGACGGGGATGCACCACACCTTATAAAACTTCATTGAAACCGGGCTGCTTTCTGCAATTGTAAAGTCTGCGGTATTTTTGGTTATGATACTCAGCTGAAATGCAGCTTTTTCGCCCCTAGTACATAACAGGCTAATTGACTTGCCGTTGAATATACCGCTCACCCAAGGGTCGGACTCGCCAAACACATAAGCACTGCCATCTTGCGGGTTAATTTTAGCGATATCATCCACAATACCGACAGAAAAGTTCCCGGCGCAGAACGCATCCTTTGCAGGTATTTTGGGGAGTACATCCGTTTTGTTTATAACTGGCATTTTTTCGGCACTAAGCGTTGTTGTGCTTGTGAAGGCAGGGCGCGATTTTTCAATGCCATTAGAGACTTCTATGGCAATATAATAAGTTTTATCTGCCTGCAAGCCGTCAATAACGGTACCGCAAAAACGACTTTTTATATTAGGGATCATGAACTTTTCTACAAGGTTCATATCCTGCAATTGATGGGTATGGTCAGAAATATATATATTGTAAAACATACATTTGCATGGGTCTTCGCTTAGTTCCCAATTTAACTTAATAGCCATGCCATGTTCGGATTCCCTCGCGTCTACAGCCAAGGCACTAAGGTTATTTACCGCCGGCAGCATAGTGGTGCAAGACTCGCCGTATTCCACTATAAGCTTAGGCAGGCCGCCAAGGGATTCACTGGCAGAGAATATTTTCATATTGTTGCCGCCGTTGCCGCATGGCTCGGTATAGCCGTAGGACTTGGCGTCAAGTATGCCAAAACCATAGCTTTGGTCTGCCGCCATAGCATATACAACTTCCGGCGGGATGTTTATTGTAGCGGTTTTGGTCGCCTCGTCATAGTTTACATCCTCACGGAAATAGCGCGAATAACCGGCACTCATGATAACATCGGAAAACCAGCCGTTGTGAGCCCATGGCTTAGATTTGTCGCAGGCATAATAGCTTGCATACTTCTCGTTCCATTGCTGGGATATTGTCGTGATATCCACCGCAAATGGGGGATTATCGTTGATACAAACCATCTCCAGCTTTGCAGAAAGAATCTCCCTGCCCATCAAATCGTTTACGTCAAAATCCAGAAGCGGCATCTTATGCATATTGTTCATGCTTATGCGATCCGGCTCTGTAAGCACCTCGCGTTTGTACAATTGCTCTGTATACATGTAAATGTCAACAACAGCTTGCCTTTTTAGCATAATAGTCTTTTCCATTACTTGCCTCCTTATAGCAATCATCATACTGTGTTAGGTTCAAAGAACTGTGGACTTTCTTTCTCTGTTAGCTCCAACGCGCCCACAACATCGCCTGCCGATGTTTTAATGGGGAAGTAAAACGTATGGAATCCATCCTCGCGCATTACGCATGTATGCTTGTCGCTGCGCATGGCTTCGGCCAAGGCCGCAGGGCAGTCATTAATCATCCAGGGTGCAGTGTAAAAATCGCCGGGCAGGTGACGCCCAACAACAGCGGGGGCTACCATACGCTTATTAGCCGGGTACCATTGCCACAAAATACCCGCTAAATAAATGTCGGGATTTAGGCGTTCTGTTTTTGACAATGCCTTTTTTAAGGTGTTAAAGGCCGGGATATTATAATTGGTATCATCCTCATCACAAGTGAGTGGGTCTGCGACCACCTCTTTCAACAAATCTCCATCAATGAACATCTGGCCAATGCGGCCAATATTTTCAATATCTAAAACACGCATATCATATATCCTCCTAAAGATTCAATCTAAAAATAACGGCTTGATTCCGGATGATAAATCATATTCATACACACAGCCTTGACGGTCACGCGCACCAATGGCCAGCTTTGTACCATCTTTGGATAGTGCTAAACAGCATGGTTCGCAACTGGCACCAAGGCCGCCAGTGTTAGCATTCCAAATATAAACACGTCCATGGATGGTTAAACCGTTATCTTCATTGTAAGAGAATACTGTCCCTAAGTCGGATGGATCCCCTGCTACGCCATAAGCGGTTTTTCTGTCTGATACAATTTCATGAACCGGCCCATGCAGGGCACAAACCCCTAAAGAATAAACTTTATCATCGCTCACAACAGCTAACATGCCATCCTTTGTTCCTACAATTTTTTTGCCGTTTTTAAGCGATGCCCAAGCACTGGCCTGTGCCAGATACTGTCTGCCCGGGCGGCTGGGAAGCCTAACATTTGCAAAAAGTGCTTCCGCACAGGGTTGGACAGCGGGTGTCTTAGTCTCTTTGTTCACAGATATGACTTTGCTTTCTTTTAATACAACATGATGGATATTGCCCTCACCGGCGAGCGCGTGAACACAATCATTTTCATCGTACCAAACACGGTTAACACTGGATTCTTCTACAGGTACGTTCTTCCAAATTTTTGTTACGAAGCATGAAGACGTGGAAAATACAGATGGGTTTTCTTCCATGAATTTTGATGCGAACTGCCATTCCTGATGCCAATCTTCATAAAATGATTTCACATCTTCATAAATATCGCCATCATATAGCTGCGGCCCATTTTGGAAAAATACATAATGTGTCGCATCGCGGCATTTTACGGGGCTGTATTTTCCGCTGCGTATGGTGTCAAGTTTTACAGAAATTATGCCGGGAGGGTCGTAGTAGTGATTGGTGTCGGACACATAGTACACATCGTCACGTATGTATCCGGTTTGTACATAGCCACATTTGCGTTTTGGTGAGCCTAACAGACCATGATTAATGGGCTCTTTAACGTTTAATACATCCCAGCTGGTAAGATAACCGCCGCATACATACCACAGTACATTGTCCTTATCGAAAGCAACACCACAGAGTTGATCGTGAGAATTCTCCCCGCCGCCGCCCACATCTTCCCGATTTTTGCCGGGCATACGCAGCTCTGATGGTGTGAAGCGTCCCAGCTGCTCTAGCGTATTGGCTGCGAAGTCGTAACGTAGTAATTCGTTGCCGAAGGCGGCATTTAGATATAGTTTGCCATCGGGCCCAAAGGTGCAGTGTGTTAGCTGATTATGGCAAATGGTTTCCGGCTGGTTTTCATATACAGGAAACTGGATACCCAGTTCTTCTACTTTGTCTGTTTTTGTGTTAACGCGTTGGAAAGTCCCTGATTTAGACGAAAAATACACATGACTATCCGGGCCCACAATGTAGCGGAAAGAACCAATTTCAACGACTTGGCCATAGTCCTTTAGATGGCGATTAGACAAATCCAACTTGTATAAATGACCGCGCGTGTAATCGCCAAAATAATACGCATGAGTGGTTTTTTCATATACCCCGCCATATATTGTTACACGTGGCACAGGTATGCCCAAATCTTCTACTGTGTTGGTTGCCGGGTCGTAAATTAAAATGTTGGAACCGGGGTATCCCTCCCACTGGTGGTCATAATATGCCAAAGGCATCCACACGGGATGGTTGGGTGCCGTGGCGGTGGTATGGGTGGTCATAATCAGCCGCCCGTCTGGCAAAAATGAAAACGACTCATGTAATTTACTTGGACGTATGGTTCTATCATAGGTGACAATCACATCGTCCAGCTTAAAGCATAGCTTTAATTCGCCGGTTTTGGGCATGTATTCATACAAATGGGCATACTCAGAGTAGTTGCCTTCTGCACATACGCTAAAGAAGTGCCGCCCTTCCGGGCTGATATGATAGTCCCAGATGGCGTTGTGCTTGATCTCTGGTGGCAAAATAGAATGCGTGACTCCTTCTTGGGGTATCATGTTGTGCAGTTTTTCGTCTACTGGGGCAAATGTGGCATAGTGAGATATCAATTCTTGTTTCGTCATGTGTACATTCCTCCTATATCCAAGGGCTGGACGCACCTTTATAGTCCGCCGCCAGTTCAAGTATTTTTTTCTTCATTTTTGCAGGTGTTTCTGGGGTTGCAAAACGCATTGGTTTATTTCTGGGGGCGCTGCCTATCAATTCATTTGTCAGGTCTTGTGGTGATATACGCATATTTTCAGGCGTAGTATCGTGCCATTCATGACGAGACACCCCAAACAATATGTCTATGGCATCGCGCATTTTATGGAAAGTCCACGTACCTTCATGCATTTTTACAAGATCCGCTACCTGCATAATGTTGCGCAGATACTTTAGGCGGACAGATGGCAAAACTTCTGTAAGCCCAAACGGATGACCAGGGTAAAACATAGCCATGCTCCCGCCTCCTGTAGGCGCGGTAAGAAAATCTTCGCCAATACCTGTAGCATTCCAGTACAAACACCCGCCAAAGTCGTTTTGTAAGCATCTAAGAGGGAAGTCGCACAGTGTCAACAAGCTGTTATCCATGGTTGGAAAGCCGCCGTATATCCACAGGATATTGCCTTGGTTTTTCATATGGGTGAAACTTTGGGGATAAAGTAAAAGTATGCCCGAGCCAACCGCCCACATTTTTATGATTTGCGAAATATCCGTGTCAAACTGGCTGCCATAACTCCATGAAGCGTCGGTACGGAAAATAACCTGGACATTTGACTGGTCTAAAAGGTCGCCAAAGATATCGTCAAAAGTATAGATGATTTCCGTATCTTGTTCGTGACGTACCTCGTCACCATCAAAAGGATAGTAGCGATAACGTTTCTTGTGGTTGTAGAATATTTCAAATACGGTTTGGGTCCATCCCTTTTCCTCAAAATGGCGGATGAAGTCCAGTAAAATACGTCGATTTTCAATTCTGTAGCCTTCTGTACCCCATTTTTCATACGAAGACGGCCAATTGAAGTTAAACGGCAAATAAGCATATGGGATGGGGATAGTCCCACGTTTTGTACCTTTAAAAGCAGAACCATCGTAGTATGGGCCAAAATGCTCATCGTACAGCGTCCAGTCCGATACATGAATATTCTTACCTTCGCCGGACAGTTTAGGCGCAAAAGTCGCTACATTACGTCCGTTGTGGTCATAGGGCAGGTGGTGGAATATTGCACGATGCTCATGCGATACTCGATAAAATTCCTTTTCTGCTGCAAAATAACTGCCGTCCGTAAAACGATTAGGATTTTCCTTAAGATGCGGATAATGACGGGTGACGGAGTCTGCATAGTTGTTCATATCCGCAATAAGAAGGGATTCGTCAGTAATCTCTGCCTTGTAAACTTCAAGTTCAATTTTATGAAATGCTTGTGCGTCCCCAGCTTTTACGCATACTTGGCCTGCGTATGTACCGGGTTTTGCGCTTTTGGGAATGAATACATCCACCCAATAAACAGAATAGTCTGACTTGTAGTACTTTTCTGTTAAACCAGAGAGGTCCTTGGCTTGGGGCACTAACATGTCTGGGATGAGCTTATCCCCTACGTTGTGAAACCATTCGTAATAAACAGTCACTTCCAGCCCGGCGTCAAAAGCTGCATCTACAATGATGTCTTTTAAAGGGGCATCTTTTACGGCAACTTGAAATGAAGCAAACTCGTTTCTTGCCGCACATAAGTGGATAGCGTCCGCGGCTGTAATCTCAACAGGTTCTATCGGCTTTCCGGTTCGCCCTTCCAGCCGACAATAATCGCCAAAAACAAAACTTTGCAAATGATGACCTCCTATAATCCGGCTTTAGGTGTAATTACCTATAGTCGGCGGCTCTAAGCCATTACATTTCCCAACAAATAGCAGTTTAACATAGAACGCAACTATGGTACACATATTATTTGTCAATTTTTACAGTTACTATGTTAATTCGCAATGTTGTCAAAACTCGTACATTCGGGGTATAATTTGCACATTATATAAGTTGAGGAGATTATCTAAATGTTTGAAAAAAACATACTAAAACGCCAACACAAATTTTTTGCAACCATTTGCATTGTTATCGGCTTTATAGTAGGCACGGGCATATTTTGGCAGCCGCCAACCGTGTACCGTTATGTGGACGGCAATATGTGGTGGGGCGTGCTTGCCTGGATAGTGGGTGGTGTAGCTATTTCTACCTGCGTATATATGTTTTCTGTAATGGCGCGCAAATACGAACAAGTGCATGGCATGGTGGACTATGCAGAGGCTGTGGTTGGCAAAAAGTTTGGCTATTTGTGCGGCTGGTTTTTTACCATAATGTATCAGACCGCTGGGTACGCCATCATCGCTTGGATAACTGCCAGCTTTACAGCAACTTTGGCCGGGCATACCGTTACCAGAAACACGCCGTTTGTATTTTTTATGACGGCTTTTTACATGGTAATAACCTTTGTGGTTAACTATCTGGCACCAAAACTGCCCATTCGTTTTAATTCCGCAACCACGGTTTTGCGTGTTGTTCCACTATTATTAATGGGAACGGCCGGGGTAATTATTGCGCGTTTTGTTGGTGACAGCGGATATTCGCAAGTAATTGTTGCAACGGACACGGTTGCGGCGGCAAATGTAACGCGTGCCGGTTTTATGGGGGCCGTTTTTGCAACGGCTTTCGCGTACAATGGCTGGCAGGCCGCAGTTGCGTTCAACAGCGAAGTCAATGACAGCAAGCGTAAATTCCCGGTGGCGTTGCTTGCGGGTTTCTTTTTGGTAATGGTAATTTACGTGCTGTATTTCATAGGCGTGGTTAGCGCGGCAGACCCCGGCGCAATAATGAACCCGGAAATTACCGGCCAAGCGGCTACGAGGGCAGCCTTTGCAAACCTTTTTGGTGAAAAAGCAAGCGATATTGTCATGGTATTTGTAATAATGTCGGGCCTGGGAATTTTAAACATGTGCTGCCTGGGAATGAGCCGCGGCCTGTACTCCCTTGCGCGGCGCGGGCGCGGGCCAATACCAAACAGGATGGTGCAACTTGACCCGCAAACCGGCGTACCCGTATGCAGCATGATAACATGCGTGGGCGTAAGCTTCCTTTGGCTAATGGTTATTTACGGTACCTACAACGACTGGTATAGCTTGCCCGGGGCCGGGGGCGAACCATTTCGGTTTATCCTGTTCGATTTTTACAACATGATATTTTTCATTTTGCAAATCCCAATTTTTATAGGTTTTATTGCCCGCAATTGGCGGGATAAAAATATCAACTGGTTTAACCGCTTTATTGCCCCACTTATAGCAATTGGCGGCGCAGGCTTTATGACTTTCGCGCTGGTGCAGCGCAGTTGGCAACACGCGGTTGTATATCTGATTATTTTTACTATTCTGGCGATAGGGGGGCTCCCGTTTGTTAGGAAGAGATAAAGAGTGGCTGTGCCACTCCCCGAAGGAAGCGGAAGTGGGCTTTGCCCGCTGTAGCGGCGGGGGTGTGGGGGTAGCACCCCCACTTAAATCAAAGCCTGAGGTACTTGCCCCAGCGGGCGATTTTGAAAAACTGCAAGTAGCTATAGCCTATGGCGCGAACGCAGTCTACATTGGCGGCAAGCAGTTTAGCCTGCGCGCCAACACCAAAAACTTTGATATGACAGAACTTGAAACTGCTATTAAGTACGCCCATTCCCACAATGTACGGGTATATGTGGCGGTAAATATCTTTGCCCACAATAGCGACCTTGACGGGCTGTACGAGTATTTGCAAAGCCTAAAGGACATTGGCGCAGACGCCGTCATTGTTGCAGACTTGGGTGTTTTTGACGTTGCGCGGCAAATCCCCGGGTTGGAAATTCACATTAGCACGCAGGCTAATGTTACCAATTATCAGTCTGCCGCATTGTACAAAAACCTGGGGGCAAAACGGGTTATCCTTGCACGGGAATTATCATGTGCGGAAATCCGCAAAATTAACGACCTCGTAAGCGACGAGTCGTTCCAAACAGAAGCATTTGCACATGGGGCCATGTGTGTTTCGTATTCTGGGCGGTGCTTATTAAGCAGCTACATGACCGGCCGCGACTCCAACCATGGCGACTGCGCCCAGCCCTGCCGCTGGAGCTACAACCTAGTGGAAGAGCAGCGCCCCGGCGAGTATTTGCCAGTTTACGAGACCCAGCGCGGCACATATATCATGAACTCCAAAGACTTGTGCCTAATCGAATATATACCAGAACTTGTGGCCAGCGGCGTATCCAGCTTAAAAATAGAAGGGCGAATGAAATCTGCCTACTATGTTGCGGCTGCAACAAGCATTTACCGCCAAGCCCTAGACGACTATTTTGCTGACCCGCTGCTTTATGAGTCCAAAAAGGCCTATTATGTAAACGAGTTGCAAAAAACCAGCCATCGCCCAATGTTTACAGGTTTTTTTACGGATGAAAAAGAACATAGTCAAACATTCAAGACTAACACCTATTCCAGCACATGCGAATTTTTAGGCATGATTATAGACTATGACGCAGAGACAGGTTGCGCAATTATAGAGCAGCGCAATAAATTTAGTATTGGCGATAAAGTAGAGTTCATGAAAGCCGGTTTTGTGCAAACAATTACCGAAATGTACAACGGAAAAGGGCAGCCCGTAGATGCCGCCCCCCATGCACAAGAACAAATTCGTATAAAAGTTAGTCAGCCCGTTGTAAAATTCGATATTATGCGAAGATAATTACATGCACCTTTTTGGCCAAACCTCATAATATACAACTAGAAGTGTACAGGCAACCTCTATTTTACAAAAGAGGCGGCCTATAATCCTTCTAACATTGTATATAGGAGGTTTACTATGTTAGACCATTTAAAATGCCTTTGCGACAGCATGATGCGTCACGTAGGGCAAACAGTAACAATTTTTACAACCAGTGGCGGGCTTTCCGGTAACGGTTTTACAGGTGTACTTTTGTCTGTAGATTGCAACTGCGTAAGGCTTCTTGCCGACATTGGCGCCCCCCCGGCATGTCCAGTTGGCAGTTCCTGCACCGACGACTTTGGCCCAATGGGTCACATGCAAAATGACGAAGGTATGTTTTGGGGCAACCCACTTGGCGCAGTTTGTGTAATTCCTACCTGTGCAATTGCCGTGTTTACACATTCGGCGATATAGGCTAAAAAAGAGGTTGGTAGTCAAAATGACTACCAACCTCTTTTTGGGTTTTTTTACACATATGGCAATATTTACTCGAACAACATCCCGCTTACGTATGGTATCATAATCATTACATATTTTTTATACTACAGGGGTGGGTTATCATGTATAAAAAACTATTTTGTGTGCTGGCAATAGCCATTATTGCGGCATTCGTTCCCGTTTGTTCTCATGCGACAGGGCCTTTAGATGGCAGGGTTATTATTCTTGACCCGGGGCATGGTCAGGGGACATCCCCTGCATTTGCGGGTTACATAGAGCATGTTCGCATGTTGGTGCTTGCGGAAAAAATGCGCGACATACTGGAAGCTCGCGGCGCAACTGTGCTTTTAACTCGCGAAAATCATATAGACATTCCGCTGTATGTACGCCCTGTCATGATTAACAAATGGGCGCTTGAAGCGATTAGGGACCAGCGCGTGGCGCAGCTTAATGAGCAGGATTGCGTTGCTGCATTGCAAGCTGACATTGCCCAGCTAAACCGCTCCATAGCCATACTTGATAAAATTTTGGCAAACCCACAGGTATACGCCCCTGTTTACATGAATACGCCCTTCGACACTACCCGCACCAGGGTTATTCACCCAGAGTGGCGGCGTATTTTTGAGCTGCAAAACGACCCTCTTATAAGGTACAACTTTATGGTAGTTTCGCTGCATTCCAACGCAACGGGGACTCCTGTAGACACCAGCGTAAACGGTGCGGATGCTTTCTTTTCCACCAATTGCAATGTTTTAAATACCACATACTTTGCCGGTTATTCTCACGCAGATGTTACGTATATTTTTGCGGACATGCTGCTTGACGGCATCCACAATATTGGAATAAGACGGCGAGAGATTACCCCATTCCACTGGATGATAATACGCGAAACAAATGTACCTGCAGTGTTGGTAGAAAACGGCTTCCACACCAATGCGGCAGATAGGGGCAGGCTACAGGACGACAACTTTTTAGCAAGGCTTGCGGTAGTTTATGCGGACACTTTTGAGCAATATTTTGCGACCATAACCCCGTCTTACCATAAAGAGCCAACCCCTATAGTCACATCCGGCCAATACTTGTATCTGGAACAGACAATGCACTTGTTTGCCAGTACAGATACTGCAACACGTGTATGCGCCATTGCGCCACAAGCGGTGCGTGTTGTGGGCACACACAGCCCAAACTGGGTACAAATTGCAACATGGCTTGGATACAAATGGATTTATCTTTCGTATAAATAAAAGCAAGGGCGAGTAAAGGAGTGTTCCCCAATGTTTAATGGCAGAGCACAGTGCTTGGTTATCCGAGACAATAAAATACTTCTATACATTTCATGTTGATATTGGAGAGCAGATACCATCTTTGGGGTATGACCCAGAGCTTGGCACAGAAAATGCCATATTGATTGATGTACGCTGGATGGCTCTTAACGAGATTTCAGAAGTTGATAGAGTACATTTATGGGCGTCTGGATTACTTAGTATCGTTGCGTTTTGGGACGAAGTTTTGAAGTGGGAACGAGAACTAAGTTATCCAAGCCTGCGAGCAAAATATTTCAGATTGTAACAAAAACCTCTTGACTCTTCCGCGGCGTAATGCTTTACGATAGTTTTCACAGAGAGGAGGTGCGAACGGATGTTGAAAATTGGAGATGCCGTCAAACGCTTTATGCTTTCCCACAGAACTTTGCGCTACTGGGAAGAAGTAAAAATCCTTAGTAGCGAACGCGAAGAAAACGGATATAGATACTATGATGACTTTAATACATCACGTATCGAGCAGATAGCGTTTTTGAGACGGTTAAAAGTGCCGATTGCTGATATTGAGCGTATATTAATATCCGGCAATGACGATATGGCTATAGACATACTAACTAGCCATCTACGTAATGTACGGCAGGATACAGCTGAACTGACCGGGCTTTACGGATTGCTAGAAAATACTATAGATAAGTTGAAATCTGAAGGAAATTTTTCACTTTTGGCCTCCACATTTATAGATTCCGAAGCACCTCAAATAATGCTCTCTGAAAACGAGAGGAGCATATTTATGCGCACATTAAAAACAGAACCCGATAGGTTTGTACGCTTACCCAAAATGGTGATGGCTTGTTACCGCGCCGAAAGCGAAAATCCCGAAATGGATTGTTATAGTACCATAAGTGAATTTATTAAGAAACACTCACTTCATGAGCAGTATGGATTTCGCCATTTTGGTTTTAATAATCCAAATCCATCGGACGAAAGCCCTGTCTATGGTTATGAAATGTGGGTTTCTATTCCCGAAAGCATTGAGGTTACAACTCCTTTGCACAGGATGGAATTTGAAGGAGGATTATACGCATGTGTAACCACAACTCTTACAGAAATAGGCGAACAGTCATGGAAACTGTATGAATGGGTGAACAGCAACGGAAATAATAAGCCAGACACTACAAGGCAGTGGTTAGAGGAATTTACCGATTACAAGTCCTTTTGGGAAAGCATAAGCAGTGAAAAGCAACTCGATTTGCTTGCTCCAATTATGTAGTAGCTAATAGCAAAAGGCTATGAATATCAGGTCATTTCAGGCTTCGATTAATTGTATCAATGCTAACGTCCAAACTGGGCGTATTCACTACGACTACAATACAACAGCACATTACTCCGTAAAACCTTGCAATATCTTTTCTGATTTGCAAAGTTTTTTGTTTGACTTTGTGATATCTTACCACAAGAGGTGATAAGTGTGAAAGAAGCGAACTGCAGCTTCTTTCATCAAATTATTTGTGCCTTCCGCAAGGAGGGCTTTGCCCGACTGAGAGGAATGGAATCAAAAATGGAATGGATATCAAAACTAAACCAAGCCATAAACTATATCGAAGACAACTTACGCAACAAGCTAGACTACAACGAAATATGCAAAATTTGCGCCTGCTCGTTGCCAAAGTTCCAACAAATGTTTTCGATAACTTGTGGTATTCCCGTTTCTGAATACGTCCGAAACAGGCGAATGACAATTGCGGCAAAAGAGCTAATCAACACCGACATAAAAATCATAGACCTGAGCCAAATGCTGGGATACGATTCCCCTGAATCATTTACAAGGGCGTATCAGATATTCCATGGCGCGCCGCCATCTGCTACCCGTAAAACAAAGACCTATGAGGAGTATTTTCGCGCCTCGGTGCAAATTCAAACATATGGGGGAAAATTTAAAATGGGAACAAAATCAATCATGCGTATCGAAACAGAGCGAGTTATTATCAGAAAATTTCAAGCAGAAGATTGGCCTAATCTGCAAGAAATAGCCCTCTCAAAAGAAAACTCCCCCTTTGCAGGCTGTGACCATGCCTGGCCGACGGACGAGGGCAGTATCCAAGGGATGTGTGACTATTTCGCAGGCGAACATCAACTTTGGGCGGTGGAAGTAAAAGAGTTGGGCAAGGTCATATGTTTCATAAGTTTTAATGGCCTGGGCGAAAAGCAGGAGTTGGACATAGGCCATGTTATGAACTCTGCGTACTGCGGCAATGGCTATGAATATGAGGCACTAAAAGCCCTATACAATTACGCATTTCTCGAACACGGCGCATTAAAAATAATCGCAAACTGGGCGTTAGCAGATGAAGAAAAACTAGCACCCCTGTACAAACTAGGCATGAATGTGACAGAAAAAAGGATTGGAAATAAATTCAGCCCCGGCCCCGACGGAAACATATCTCTATTTGAAGGGGCTACGCTGGTTGTCACAAGGGAAGAATGGATTGCATATCCCGCTGAATAGGAGAACACACAATGTCAGAAACAATAGCAAAAAAACAACAACAAACCAAGCCAAAATTTGAG
>Ga0131853_10007667_pt1 | contig 19577 bp, 19 predicted proteins | sample TergutLab28metaG_FD_92764 | JGI IMG/M metagenome (GOLD analysis project Ga0131853, IMG submission 92764) | Labiotermes labralis P1 segment gut microbial communities from Petit-Saut dam, French Guiana - Lab288 P1 (version 2) (version 2) | ecosystem: Host-associated > Arthropoda: Insects >... | reverse complement strand
TCACCTATCAGGACCTCGAGACGGCGGCGACCGCGATGACGACGGCGTCGCAGGGCATCGCCGACGCGCTCAAGGCGCTGCTGAGCGGCGGTGACCTGAGCCCCGGAGACTTCAGCAGCAAGGGCGAGAAGTTCGCCTCCTGGTACGCCGACAACATGTCCTCGGCGAAGACCGCCTTCCATCAGTCGCAGCACTCGTTCACCCAGATCGGCACGGGTCTGAGCCGCTCGGCCGCCGTCTACGCCCTCGTGGACGCGCTCGAGGCGAAGAACTCCAAGAACCACGGAGGCAAGTGATGGGGCTCCCGGGCTGGCCCGGCGGCGACCCGGGCAAGATCCGGACCGCGGCCGACACCTGGAAGACCTTCGGTGAGGCGATCACGAACGTGATCGACGGCGCGGACCCCTCGATGCAGGCGGCGTTCGACGACTGGTCCGGCGAGGCGGCGAAGAAGTTCGAGTCCACCTGGGACGACTTCGTGAAGGCACACCGGGACGCCGCCAAGGGCGCCGCGGCGGTCTCCAAGCAGCTCGACGACTTCGCCGAGAAGCTGGAGGAGGCGCACAAGAAGTACGAGCACATGGTCGAGGTGATGGCTGCGACGGCCGTCGTCGGCTTCGGCCTCGCGGTGCTCACCGGCGGTCTGTCGGCGGCCGCCGGAGCGGCCACCGAGGCGGCCGTCGCGGCCGAGGTCACCGACCTCCTCATCGAGCTCGGCGTCGAGCTCGAGTCGGCGGTCGCGCTCGCGACAGCCGCCGCGGAGGCCGCCGGAGGCGCCGCCGAGGCAGCGGTCGGGGCCGCCATCAGCTTCACCATCGGATTCAGCCTCAGCGCGGGCGGTCAGGCCGCGGAGAGCGAGCTGGACGGCGAGGGGTTCCAGGTCAAGTGGGACCAGGCGGCGCTCGCCGGCGTCACGGCCGCCGTCCTCGGTCCGCTCATGGACGGCAAGTCACTCCCGGTGCGCATCGCCATCGGCGCCGGCGGCACCGCCGCGTCCGGCTCGCTCGCGCAGCTCGACAACCTGTTCCTCCACGGTGGTCTCAAGGACGGTGAGGGCTTCAGCCTCAAGCAGCTGCTCGTCGACATCGCCGCCGGCACGCTTCAGGGCAAGCTCGCCGACGGCCCGGAGGCGGCGGAGGCGGATCCGGACCTCGCGTCGCTGGAGAAGATGGTCGACGGCCTCGCCGACGACCCTGCCGTCGCCGCGATGCTGGAGGACGACCCCGACTGGCTCGACATCTATGCGACCGACCCCGACATCATGCGGATCATCGCGGCGAGCTCGACGCCGACGGCGACCTTCGCGGTCTCGCCGAGAGGGGTCGCCGAGATGGTGTCCACGGTCCAGAAGGTCGTCGTCGACGTGAAGGCGCCCGAGGCGCTGGCGACGTACACGCAAAAAGCGCTCGCCGACAAGCTGGCCGACGCGAGCCTCGACTTCTCCAAGGAGGACCTCAAGAAGCTCATGGAGTTCAAGGTCGAGGAGGCCGGCCGGCCCGCAGCCGTGCAGCAGATGACGCCGGCACAGCTCCAGCATCTCGCCGATCAGATCGCGGCCGGTGTGCCGTCGGCGGCGAAGGTCAAGGTGCACTGAGCGTGCTGATCCAGTGGGTGCCCTCACGTGCGGCGATGACCGAGGAGCGGGCCTACATCGCCGGCGGAGGCCGGGAGGTCGACTTCGCCATCGGCCCGGCCGTCGAGTACGAGGCCGTGCTCGTCAAGCAGGGGACGCGGGCCGCCGGCACGATCCGGGTGGAGGTCCTCGGCTCGAGGCTCACCGCCGTCCGCCAGCCCGCCAGCGGTGGCAACGCCTTCCTCGCCTCGCCGATGGTCTACCCGACGACGTTCCAGGGCGAGGTGGACTGGGACGGCGCGGTCGTCCGCGGCACCTTCGCCTCCGAGATGCAGGAGCGGTGGAACCGGCTCGCGATCCCGACAGCCGTCGGCGTCGCGGTGATCGTCGCCGTCCTGCTCGGCCTGCTGGCGGCGTGGTACGTCGGCCTGGTGGCCCTGGTCGTGCTGGTGCCGCTCCTGCTGCGGCTGGGCCGGATGAGCGATCGACGGTTCGCCGTGATCGTCCACCGCGACCTGCGCCGGATGGCGACCGTCATGGCCGGCAAGCGCTGACCGGAGCCCGGTGAGCGGTCAGCGGCGTCCGAGCCGGCTGGCGAGACGACGGGAACCGGCGGCGACCGCAAGCAGGCAGACGGCGACCACCGCGTCGACGATCCGGGTGTGCGCCGGGTCGCCGAACAGGCCGAGCGCGCCGACGACGTACAGGAGTGTCCCCAGCGTGGCCAGCGCGGAGACGATCCCGGCCAGGTAGAACCAGAGCAGCGAGGTACGCCGGTTCGTCTGCATGACGGCATCCTCGCATGTTTGCTCGGCGAGAAGCGCGGGTAGGACCTCGTCGGCTCGTTGCGCACGAGTCGGTCGCCCTCGTCTCGGGAGAGGGTGCACCCAGCGCCCCCGTCTGGTGAGCCCGGACGGGGGCGGTGCGCATTTATCGCACATCTCTCTCAGGCCGGTGCGGCCGGCGCCGATGAGTGGGCCACTGGACTGTTCTGGGTCTGTCCATCGAGGAAGGGAAGGGGCCAGGGGATGCCGTTCGCTTCCGATGGGCCGGCGGGCTCGTCGCTGACGCAGGTCCACCGCAGCCCCGAGCTGGACCCCTCGGTCGTCGTCGCGATCTTCCAGGCGGTCAAGGACAGCCTGGTCGTCATCGACGACACCGGCATCATCGTGGCGGTCAACGACGCCGCACTCCGCGACTTCGGCTTCGAGCGCGAGGAGCTGGTCGGACGCAACGTGTCCGTGCTGATGCCGCCGTACGAGGCCGAGCGCCACGACGCCTACCTCACGGCGTACCGGAACGGCGGCGAGGCCAAGATCGTCGGCATCGGCCGTGAGGTCGACGGGGTCCGCAAGGACGGCTCGACCTTCCCGCTCAATCTGAGCGTCTCGGAGTTCGACAGCGTGGGCCGGACCTACTTCCTCGGAGTCCTCCACGACATCACCGAGCGCCGGGCGTTCAGCAACCGGATCCAGTTCCTCGCCCGCCACGACGAGCCGACCGGCTGCCTCAACCGCTACGGCATCGTCGAGCAGCTCGAGAAGTCGATCGCGCGGGCGCCGCGGCAGCGACTCGCCGTGCTCTTCGTGGACCTCGACGGCGTCGTCCAGATCAACGACCGGCACGGTCACGGCCTCGGCGACGGGATGGTCACGAAGACCGCCGACCGACTGCGCCACGCCCTGGCCGAGCGCGACTCGCTGGCCCGGGTGGGCGGCAACGAGTTCGTCGCCGTCGTCGTCCTGGACGACGAGCGCGGCGACGCGGAGCAGATCGCCCGCGAGGTGCTCGCCCGGCTGCGCCCGGCACTCGAGATCGACGGCCGCATCCTCAGCCCGCGCACCACCATCGGCATCAGCCTCTACCCCGACCACGGCGAGGTCCCCGACGTCCTCATCGACCAGGCCGACATCGCGATGTACCAGGCCAAGCGGTCGGGCGAGACGTCGGTGCAGATGTTCGACGCGGAGCTGCGGCTGCGCGACGCGGCCAAGTATCAGCTCATCGACCGGCTGCGGGAGGCCGTCGAGTGCCGTGAGTTCGTCCTCCACTACCAGCCGCAGTTCGACCTGACGACGCTCCAGGTCACCGGTCTCGAGGCGCTGGTGCGCTGGGACCACCCGGTCCGCGGGCTGGTGGGGCCGGGAGACTTCATCCCGACCATGCTCGAGTGCGGCCTGATGCCGGCACTGGGCCGCTGGGTGCTGCGGGAGGCTGCCGAGGTCAACGCCCGGCTCCGCGCCGACGGCGTGCTCGACGTGAGCATGGCGGTCAACATCTGCCCGATGCTGTTCGGCGACCCGTCCTTCGCCGACCTGGTGATCGACGTACTCGACGAGTTCGACCTGCCGGCCGACCGGCTCGAGCTGGAGATCATCGAGACGATCGAGATCACCGACTCGGCGCAGGTCGCGGCCAACGTGCGGCAGCTGCGCGAGCTCGGCGTCGGCATCGCGATGGACGACGTCGGGACCGGGTTCTCCTCGATCCAGCAGCTGCGCTCGGCGAGCTTCAGCAAGCTCAAGAGCGACCGCAGCTTCGTCGGGCTGCTGCCGGGCGACGTGAGCGACCAGGCGATCGTGACCGCGATGCTCGACATGGCCGACGGCCTCGGCATGCAGGCGATCGCCGAGGGCGTCGAGACCCGGGAGCAGTGGGCGCTGCTGCGCCGCCAGGGCTGCCGCTACGGCCAGGGCTTCTGGTACGGCCGGCCGATGCCCGAGCACGGGCTGCGCGACTGGCTCGCGACGCCGACCGGCCCGCGCGCCGAGGTGGACGAGCTCCTCGGCTGACCCGCCTCTCGATCGCGTGGCGTTGTTGCGATAGGTTTGCAACAACGCCCGTCGAGCAGGAGGAGTGCTGGTGGCCCTGTCGAGCCGTCTCGTGGACTTCCGCGAGAGCCTGACCGCCGCCGACAAGCGGTCGCTGGTGTCGATGGGCTCCTTCATCGTGCTGCTGCACGTGGCGGGCATCTTCATCATGGTCGCCCTGGTGGCGCCGCGGCACTACCCGCTCGGCGGGGACCACCCGGTCTTCAGCGTCGGCGTCGGCGTCCTGGCCTACACCTTCGGGCTGCGGCACGCCTTCGACGCCGACCACATCGCCGCGGTGGACAACACCACCCGCAAGCTGATCGCAGATGGACATGAGCGCAAGCCGCTCTCGGTCGGCTTCTGGTTCTCGCTGGGGCACTCGACGATCGTCTTCGTCCTCTCCTTCCTGCTCTCGTTGGGCGTCAAGGCGCTCGTCGGGCCGGTCGCCGACCAGAGCTCGCGGCTGCACACCATCACGGGCGTGATCGGGCCCTCGGTGTCCGGGGTGTTCCTCTGGGTGCTCGGGCTGCTCAACATGGTGGCGCTGATGGGGATCCTGCGGGTCTTCCGCAACCTGCGCGCGGGACGGTACGACGAGGAGGAGCTCGAGCGACAGCTGGCCGCGCGCGGCTTCATGAACCGCTTCCTCGGCGGCCTGACCAGGTCGGTGCGCAAGCCGTGGCACATCTACCCGATCGGCGTACTCTTCGGGCTCGGCTTCGACACCGCGACCGAGGTCGGCCTGCTGGTGCTGGCCGGCGGCGCGGCGGCCCTCAACCTGCCGTTCTATGCGATCCTGGTGCTGCCGATCCTCTTCGCTGCGGGCATGTGCCTGATGGACACCGTCGACGGCGTCTTCATGAACGCCGCCTACGGCTGGGCGTTCGCCAATCCCGTGCGCAAGGTCTTCTACAACCTGACGATCACCTCGATCTCGGTTGCCGTGGCGCTGATCATCGGCACGATCGAGCTCGTCGGCGTCCTCGCCGACCGGCTCTCGATCACCTCCGGTCCGGTCGCCGCCGTCGCCGACATCAACCTCGACTACGCCGGCTACGGCATCGTGGCGCTCTTCGTGCTCGCCTGGGCCGTCGCGCTGGGGGTGTGGAAGTACGGCCGGATCGAGGAGCGCTGGTCCACGGACCTGGGGCAGTAGGGCTGCCGCGCCTGACCGAAAACTCGTGTCACTTTGCCGTTCAGTCGCCCGAATCGGCCCCATATGACACGAGTTTCCGCGCCGTTCGCGGCTTGAGCGCTGCCCGAAGGCGCGGCGTCATGGAACCGAAGAACAGCGACTCCGTCGTCAACGCATGCCAGGCGTCCAGACGTGCCGGCTCATGGCGTCGCCCGAGAGTGGCGTCACAGTCGGCGAGGATGGCATCCGGACGGTTGCGGAGGTCGTCTGCCGAGTAGCCGCGGCGGATGTGACCCGAGGCTGTGATGCGCCGGTCGCGGCGGAGGTCCTCCCGCTGAACTTCGGGTTCGCGGTGTACGCCGCCGTCGTACTCGTGCAGTGTCCTGGTGCTATCGAGGAGCAGGTCGACACGTGCGACGAAGGTTCCTGCGTCATCGCGGAGCTCGACCTGTGGGGTGACCGGTACGTCCACCGCCACGTGGAAGAGACGCAGGATGGTCTCCCACGGAGACTCCGAGCGGCCATCCGCCAGCGAGAGGGCAAGACGCAGCACAGGCGCCCCCCGGCGCCGTCGCCGGCTCACGAGGGCCAACTCCGCAGGGGTCGTCCAGCTGAGATGGAGAGCGGAGTCCACCAGGACGGTGAGGTCGAGCAGGCACAGCACCCGTGCCGCAGCGAGAAGCAGTTCTGGGACCGTCGCAACCGGCACTGAGCCGACGTACGCCTGTGCCGGTCGGGTCGGGTGCTCGCTGATCCTGAGCTCCGGCCGGGCGGGCCGGACCTCGCCTCGCGCGTGTGCCATGGCGACGAAGAGCGGCAGGTCCGCGGGCAGCGGCGGCAGCCAGAGCTCGTAGACCTGTGCTGCGGACAGTCCGGTGAACACGGCCGAGGACGGCAGCTTCGGCGTCCATGCCTCCATGGACTCGAGCGGGCCGGCGAAGCGCAGCGAGGCCGCGACACCGTGGCCGAGACGTGTGATGGGGACTCGGGTGGACATGCGCGAACCATCCGCTCAGCGGCTGGCCTTGTGCTGCGGCGACTCAGACGTCTGTGGACGGAGCGCCCTGCGGCCGATGTTGTGGACGGAATGCGGCCCGCTCGGAAACTCGTGTCACTTTGCCGTTGTTGCGCGGCCAACTCGGCAAAATGACACGAGTTGCGCGCTCGCAGGGCTGCCAGGGAGTCACACAGACGCCCGCCGGCCAGCGACAGCACTCAGACGTGCCGGCGCGCGAGAGCGGCGTACACCGCCCGCCAGCCGAGCATCGTGACGGCCAGGAAGATCGCGGCGACGATCAGGAAGCCGGCGGCGAGGCCGCGGCCGGAGACGTCACGCAGCGCCATGCCGAGGACGTAGGTCACCACCAGGATGAGTACGCCGCCGGGCCAGACCCGCAGGCCGCGCATGCCGTTCCACATGGCGCCGATCCAGCCGACGGCGGCGGCGACGACGAAGGGCCACAGGATCGCCAGCACGATCCAGCCCGAGGAGGAGGCCTCGTGGGTCTGCTTGCCGATGGCAGCGAAGGCGACCAGGCAGACGAGGTCGGCGAGCGGGGCGAGGTAGCGGCGGGTCAGCATCGGGAGAAGACTAGATCCACCGCTTGAACCAGATGCGATCGAGCCACTCGCTGCGGGTGAGCAGGTCGTTGGTGTAGACCGGCCAGAACCACGCGAAGTTGCACAGCACCAGCACGAAGAACGCCCCGGAGATGATCACGCCGAGCGTGCGTTGGCCGGGATCCTTGCGGGAGAGCAGCTTGCCGATGCACAGCGTCACCGCGAGCACGAGGAAGGGCAGCGTCACGATCGCGTAGTAGGAGAAGATCGGCCGGGTCGCATAGGGCAGCCAGGTCAGCCACGACGTGGCGATGCCGACGATCGCCACCCCGAAGCGCCAGTCCCGCGCCCCGATCCAGAAGAACAGCGCCGCGATCGCCGCCAGGCACCCGCCCCACCACAGCACCGGCGTACCGAGCAGGACGACCTGGCGCAGGCAGGTGTCTCCCTGCGGGGCGTCACAGCCCTCCTGGCCAGGCTTGATGCCGTTCTCCGCGGCGACGCTGACCGGCCGGTTGAGCAGCAGCCAGCCGGACGGCTTGGACGCATAGCTGTGGGTCGCGCAGTTCAGGAAGTGGGTGTGGAAGGTGTAGACGTCGCGGTGGTAGTACCAGAGCGACTCGAGGTTCTGCAGCACGCCCGCGACACCGTGCTTCTCGGGCTGGTCGACGGTGGGCCAGTGCGCCTGGTCGTTGGGGTTGTCCTCGACGTAGTTCTGTCCCTCGCAGTGCCCGGTGCCGGTGAAGTGGGTGTACTGCGTGCTGCTCAGCGAGGTCTCGTACTGGCCCGCGTGCATCAGCCAGCCGGTCCACGTCGCGGTGTAGACGATGACCGCGACGAGCACGAGGTGCAGGAAGGCGGGTACGCCGTCCGCGGCCAGCGCCTTGACCCAGCTGAGCCGTACGCCGATCCCGCGGCGCGCCCCGGCGCACCACGCGACGTACAGGATGCCGAAGCCGGCCAGCGGGTAGGCGCCCTCCCACTTGGTGCCGACCGCCAGGCCCCAGGCGACGCCGGCGGCGAGCAGCCACGGCCGGAACAGCACGCTCCACACCGGCCCCCAGGCTCGGCGGCGGGTGAGCGGGGTGGGCACGCGCCGGGCCAGCCGGCGCCGGTAGTGGTCGCGGTCGGCGACCATGCAGTGCACCGCGAGCAGCACGAAGAAGGCCAGGAAGATGTCGAGCAGCCCGAGCCGGGAGAGCACGAACTGCAGTCCGTCGAAGCACAGCAGCAGGCCGCCGACGCAGCCGAGCAGCATCGAGCCGGTGACCCGGCGTACGAACCGGATCATCAGCAGGATCATCAGCGAGCCGACCACGCACGAGGCGATCCGCCAGCCGAACGGGTCCATCCCCCAGAGCTTCTCGCCGATCGCGATCAGCCACTTGCCCACCTCGGGGTGGACGATCATCTCGGGGCTGGACTCCCACTGGTTGGTGGTGTGCCCGGCGAGGATCTGGTCGTTGGCGGTCGAGGCGTAGTTGCGCGCGTAGCCGAAGTGGAGCAGCGACCACGCGTCCTTGGCGTAGTAGGTCTCGTCGAACTCGAACTCGTGCGGCGTGCCGAGGTGGTAGATCCGCAGCGCGAACGCCAGCAGCGTGATCAGCAGGCTCGCCAGCCAGCCGGTGACCCGGTCGTCGCGCAGCCGCCGGTAGGCGCGCTGCCACAGCGGCGGCCTGGTGGGACCGGCCGTCTCCGGCGCAGGCGAGGCCTGGAGGTCGGTCGGGGCGGTCACGGGCTGCACTCTACGGGGGAAGACCCAGAGCGACCTGACAGAATCGGCGCGTGACCGGAGTCCTCGTCCTGGCCGCGACGCCCATCGGCCGTGCCGCCGACGCCCCGCCCCGACTGGCCCAGGAGCTGGCCGCGGCGGACGTGGTGGCCGCCGAGGACACCCGCCGCCTCAAGCGGCTGTGCGGCGAGCTCGAGATCACCCTCGCCGGGCGGGTCGTCTCCTACTTCGAGGGCAACGAGCAGGCCCGCACCCCCGCGCTGCTCGAGGCGCTCCTCGCCGGCGAGCGGGTGGTGCTGGTGACCGACGCCGGGATGCCGTCGGTCTCCGACCCCGGCTACCGCCTGGTCGCGGCCTGCGTGGAGCACGACGTGCCGGTCACCGCCGTGCCGGGTCCTAGCGCGGTGCTCACCGCGCTGGCCGTGAGCGGGCTGCCGGTCGACCGGTTCTGCTTCGAGGGCTTCCTGCCGCGGAAGGCCGGCGAGCGCGGCCGACGGCTCGCCGGACTGGCGCGCGAGGAGCGCACGATGGTCTTCTTCGAGGCGCCGCACCGCACCGAGGCGGCGCTGACCGCGATGCGCGACGCGTTCGGCGACGACCGTGCCGCCGCGGTGTGCCGTGAGCTGACCAAGACCCACGAGGAGGTACGCCGGGGCCCGCTGGCCGACCTGGTCGCGTGGGCCGCCGAGGGCGTCCGCGGCGAGGTCACGATCGTGGTGAGCGGCGCCGTCGCCACCACCGAGGTCGCCGCCGACCCCGCCAGCCTGCGTGCTGCGGTCGCCGACCTGGAGGAGGACGGCACGCCGCGCAAGGAGGCCATCGTCGAGGTCGCGCGCCTCGCCGGCGTACCCAAGCGCGAGGTGTACGACGCCGTCCATAAGGTGGGCTGATGGCCTACCCGCCGATGCCCGAGCCGCTCCCGGCCCCCGTCGTCGACAACCACTGCCACCTCGACATCGTCCGCGACGGCGAGGCGCTCGACCTGACCGACGCCCTCGAGCGGGCGGCCGGCGTCGGCGTGACCCGGATCGTGCAGATCGGGTGTGACCTGCGGGGTGCGCGCTGGGCCGAGGAGGTCGCCCGCACCCACGACGCGGTCGTCGGCGGCGCGGCGCTGCACCCCAACGACGCGCCGCTGCAGCCCGACCTCGACGCGGCGATGGCCGAGATCGAGGCGCTCGTCGCCGCGCACCCGCGGATGCGGGCGGTGGGGGAGACCGGTCTGGACTACTTCCGCACCGGCGAGGAGGGGCGGGCAGTGCAGGTGGAGTCGTTCCGCCGCCACATCGACCTGGCCAAGCGGCTCGACAAGACGCTGGTCATCCACGACCGCGACGCCCACGAGGACATCCTCGACATCCTCCAGGAGGAGGGCGGTGCGCCCGAGCGATGGGTGATGCACTGCTTCTCCGGCGACGCCGCCTTCGCCCGGCGCTGCTTGGACCGCGGCGCCTACCTCTCCTTCGCCGGCACGGTGACGTTCAAGAACGCCGCGCCGCTGCGCGAGGCGCTCGCCGCGGCGCCGCGGGACCGGATCCTGGTCGAGACCGACGCGCCGTACCTCACGCCCCACCCGCACCGCGGACAGACCAACTCCTCCTACCTGATCCCGCTCACGCTGAGGGCGATGGCCGAGGTCCGAGGCGACGATCTCGAGGAGCTGTGCCGTGCCGTCAACGCCACCACCGAGGAGGCGTTCGGCGGGTCGTGGTGAGTTAAATCTGGTGGTCCAACTTGCAATTACCCCCGGGGGTTTGTTGGGGTGGTCGACCGTAGGCCGGGATCGGTAACGTTTTCGGTCGGCTTCCAGGACTGCCGATCGTGGTCCCAGGACGGTCCGTGGGGGAACGTCCGCGGTGCCGGCACCGAGGCCCGGAGAGCTCGACCATCGGAGTCCTGTGCACCTCTCCCGACGCATTTCCGCGGCCATCGGCAGCGCCATCGCGCGGCTCGGCCGCCTCTCCACCGGGCGACGCAGCAAGCCCGTCCTCGTCGCCCTCGTCGCGATCGCGGCACTCTCCGTCACCGGCGTGACCTGGGGCTACCAGGCCCTCGGCAAGCACATCGACCTCACGGTCGACGGGGCATCGCAGGAGATCACCTCCCGGGGGCAGACGGTCGGCGAGGTGCTGGACTCGCAGGGGATCACGGTCGGACCGCACGACGTCGTCGCGCCGAGCCTCGACTCGCCGGTGGGCGACGGCAGCGCGATCACCGTGCGCTACGGCCGCCCACTGCATCTCGACGTCGACGGCCACGACAAGACCTACTGGGTGACCGCGACCGACGTCAGCGACGCCCTCGCCGAGATCGGCCGCGGGTTCGCCCCGGGCGCCGACCTCTCGACCAGCCGTGACGCGCCGCTGGGCCGCGGCGGCCTGGCGCTGAAGGTGATCACGCCCAAGCACATCGTCGCCGTCATCGGCGGCCACAAGCCGGAGCACCGGACCGTGACCGCGCTGACCGTCCGGGATGCGCTTCAGCAGCTCGGCGTACACCTTCAGAGGGTCGACCGCGTCCGGCCCAACCTCGCGACCCCGCTCTCCGACGGGGACCGGATCGTCTTCACCGACTATCGCGTGCGCGTGGAGCACATCGCCCACGAGAGCATCCCGGCGCCGACCGTGACCCGCGACGACGCGTCGCTGGCCCGGGGCGCCCAGCAGGTGGTGCGCGACGGCAGCGCCGGCGAGCGGTCGGTGACCTACCGGATCGTCTACCGCAACGGCCGGCTCGTCTCCCGCACGGTCCTCGCCCAGCACGTCCTCACCGCGCCGACCCAGCGGGTCGTCCGGGTTGGCACCAAGGCGCCGGTCGCGACCGCCAACTACGCGAGCGGCAGCACGGTCTGGGACCAGATCGCGCAGTGCGAGTCCGGCGGCAACTGGGCCGAGAACACCGGCAACGGCTACTACGGCGGCCTCCAGTTCAGCCTCGGCACCTGGCAGGCGAACGGCGGCAGCGGACTGCCCTCCAACGCCTCGCGCGCGACGCAGATCGCCATCGCCACCAAGATCCGCGACGCGTCCGGTGGGTACGGCGCCTGGCCGGCCTGCTCGCAGAGCCTCGGCCTGCCCCAGTGATCGGCGACCACTAGCCTTACCGGCATGACGTCTCCGCGGCTGCTCGGACCCGCCGAGGTCCGAGCGCTCGCGGCGGAGCTCGACCTGCGACCCACCAAGCAGCGCGGGCAGAACTTCGTGATCGACCCCAACACGGTGCGCCGCATCGTGCGCGAGGCGCGGCTCTCGCCGCAGGACGTGGTGCTCGAGGTCGGACCCGGGCTCGGGTCGCTGACGCTGGCGCTGCTCGAGGTCGCGGAGCGGGTGACGGCCATCGAGGTCGACCCGCTGCTCGCCGAGCGGCTGCCCGCGACGATCAAGGAGCTCGCGCCCGACCAGGCGGTGGGCTTCCAGGTCGTCCACGCCGACGCGCTGCGGGTGACCTCGGTGCCCGATCCGGCCCCCACCGCGCTGGTCGCCAACCTGCCCTACAACGTCGCCGTGCCCGTGCTGCTGCACCTGATGAGCCTGCTGCCCAGCCTGTGCAAGGGCCTGGTGATGGTGCAGTCGGAGGTGGCCGACCGGCTCGCCGCCGTACCCGGCTCGAAGGTGTACGGCGTGCCCTCGGTCAAGGCGGCCTGGTACGCCGAGGTCCGCCGGGCCGGTGCGATCGGGCGCAACGTCTTCTGGCCCGCGCCCAACGTCGACTCGGGGCTGGTCGCCTGGACCCACCGGCCGCCGCCGACGACCCGGGTGACCCGCGAGCAGGTCTTCGCGGTCGTCGACGCGGCGTTCGCCCAGCGCCGCAAGGCCCTGCGCGGCGTGCTGCGGGGGATCGCCGGCTCCGGAGAGGCCGCCGAGGCGGCCCTGGTCGCAGCGGGGATCGACCCGCTGGCGCGGGGGGAGTCGCTGGGCATCGAGGAGTTCGTCCGCCTGACCGAGGAGCTGCATCCGTGAGCGTCACCGTGCGCGCCGCCGCGAAGATCAACCTCCACCTCGGCGTGGGGCCGGTCCACGACGACGGCTACCACCCGCTGGCGACGGTCTACCAGGCGATCGGTCTCTACGACGACGTCACCGTGATCGAGGCGCCGGAGTGGTCGGTCCACACGATGGCCGACGCGCACATCGACGTGGCGTCCGTGCCGGTCGGTGCCACCAACCTCGCGCTGCGCGCCGGTGCCGCCCTGGCCGCCCACCACCGGGTCGACCGGATGGCGCGGGTGGAGATCCAGAAGGGGATCCCGGTCGCCGGCGGGCTGGCCGGAGGGTCGGCCGACGCCGCAGCGACCCTGGTGGCGCTCGACCGGCTCTGGGACCTGCACACCAGCGACGAGGACCTGCTCGCGATCGCTGCGACGCTGGGCTCCGACGTGCCCTTCGCGCTGCTCGGGGGCACCGCCCTCGGCACCGGCCGCGGCGAGCAGGTCGTGCCGGTCCCCGACGCCACCGCGCCCTGGTGGGTCGTGGTGCCGCACGAGATCGGCCTGGCGACGCCGGCGGTCTACCACCACTTCGACGTGCTGGCCGAGCGCGGCTCGATCGTCGCCGCCGATCCCGTGAGCCCGGAGGCGCTGCTGGCGGCCCTCGCCGCCGGTGACCACGCCGCTCTCGCGGCGGCGCTCCACAACGACCTGACGCCGGCGGCGTACGGCCTGCGGCCCGACCTCGCCGAGCGCGAGGGAGTCCTGCGCGAGGTGGGCGGCGACGTGGTGCTGCTCTCGGGCTCCGGGCCGACCCAGCTGCTGCTCCGCCCCGACGCCGACTCGGCCCGCGCCGCGGCCCGCGCGCTCACCGACCTCGGGATCTCGCACCTCCTCGCACCGGGCCCGGTCGCCGGCTGCCACGTCGTCTCCTACGCCTGAGCGCCGACTGGGCGGTTTGTCCCGGTCGAGTCGGGAGTTCGTCTCGTCGTACGCCGTGCCGGAGAATGGGAGGCGACATGGCGAACCTCCTCAACCTCGAGCACGTCTCGAAGTCCTACGGCATCCGTCCGCTGCTCGCCGACGTCTCGCTCGGCATCAACGCCGGTGAGCGCATCGGCATCGTCGGACGCAACGGCGACGGCAAGACCACGCTGCTGGAGGTGATGACCGGCCTCGAGGAGCCCGACTCCGGCCGGGTCTCGCGGCAGCGCGGCCTGCTGGTCGGCTATCTCCACCAGGGCGACGAGCTCGACGACACCCACACCGTCCGCGAGGCGGTGCTCGGCGGGCGCAGCGACCACGAGTGGGCGGCCGATCCGGCGACCCGCGAGATCGTCGAGGTGCTGCTCGCCGGGGTGACGCTCGACCGGGCCGTGCTGGGCCTCTCCGGCGGCGAGCGCCGGCGCTGCTCCCTGGCGCAGCTGCTGCTGGGGCAGCACGACCTCGTCGTACTCGACGAGCCGACCAACCACCTCGACGTCGAGGCGGTCGCCTGGCTGGCCGCGCACCTCGCGGCGCGCCCCTCGGCGCTCGTCGTCGTCACCCACGACCGGTGGTTCCTCGACGCCGTGTGCCAGTGGACCTGGGAGGTCCACGACGGCGTGGTCGACTCCTACGAGGGCGGGTACGCCGCCTTCGTGCTCGCCAAGGCCGAGCGCCAGCGCCAGGCCGCGGCCAGCGAGGTACGCCGTCAGAACCTGGTGCGCAAGGAGCTCGCCTGGCTGCGCCGAGGCACCCCGGCCCGCACCTCGAAGCCGAAGTTCCGCATCGACGCCGCCAACCTCCTCATCGAGGACGTGCCGCCCCCGCGCGACCGGCTCGAGCTGCAGCGGTTCGCGACCCAGCGGCTCGGCAAGGACGTTATCGACGTCGAGGACGTCGACCTCTTCCGCGGCGAGCGGCAGCTGCTCTCGCACGCCACCTGGCGGATCGGGCCCGGCGACCGGATCGGCATCGTCGGCGTCAACGGCGCCGGCAAGACCTCGGTGCTCTCGCTGCTCGACGGCTCGCTGCCGCCGGCGGTCGGGAAGGTCAAGCACGGCCGTACGGTCGCGCTGCGGCATCTGACCCAGCAGCTCGACGACCTCGACCCCGACGCGAGGGTGCTGCCGACGGTCGAGTCGATCCGCCGGGTGTCGAGGACGCTCGACGGGCAGGAGCTCTCGGCCACCTCGATGCTCGAGCGGTTCGGCTTCACCGGCGACAAGCTGGTCACCCGCATCGGCGACCTCTCCGGAGGCGAGCGGCGCCGCTTCCAGCTGCTCCGGCTGCTGCTCACCGAGCCCAACGTGCTGCTCCTCGACGAGCCCACCAACGACCTCGACATCGAGACCCTCAACATCCTCGAGGACTTCCTCGACGGCTGGCCCGGCACGCTGATCGTGGTCTCCCACGACCGCTACTTCCTCGAGCGCGTCACCGACTCGATCTGGGCGCTGCTGGGCGACGGCCAGATCTCGATGCTGCCCCGCGGCGTCGACGAATACCTGGAACGCCGAGTCGGCGCATCCTCGACGCCAGGCGGTGCCGAGTCGGCACAACCTCGTGCCTCGGAGGGTGCCGAGTCGGCGCATCCTCACGTCCCGCCCAAGGCGAAGCCGGGCTCCGCCGAGGAGCGCGAGGCGAAGAAGGTCCTCGCCCGGGTGGACAAGCAGCTGCAGCGGGTGGGTCAGCGCGAGTCGGAGCTGCATGCCGCGATCGCGGATGCCGGCTCCGACTACCAGCGGCTGGCCGACCTGGGCGCCGAGCTCGACGGCGTACTCGCCGAGAAGGAGTCGCTCGAGCTGGAGTGGCTCGAGGCCGCCGAGCTGCTCGAGTAGGCGAGGGTGCGCCGACTCGGCCACCGTACGAGTCGAGGATGCGCCGACTCGGCCACCGTACGAGTCGAGGATGCGCCGACTCGGCGTCAGCTGAAGGGGACGAGCAGCGTGCGCAACAGGTCGGCGAGCTCGGCCTGCCGGTCGTCGGTGAGGTCGGCGAGGAAGGAGCGCTCCGCGGCGAGGAGGGCCTCGAAGGCGCCGTCGACGGCGGTCTTGCCCTCGGCGGTGAGCCGGACGAGGACGCCGCGGCGGTCCTCCGGGTCGGGGTAGCGCTCCACGAAGCCGCGGGCCGCGAGCCGGTCCACGCGGTTGGTCATCGTCCCGCTGGTCACCAGGGTCTCGCGCAGCAGCCGGCCGGGGGAGAGCTCGTAGGGGTCGCCGGCACGGCGGAGCGCGGCGAGTACGTCGAACTCCCACGACTCGATGCCGTGCGCCGTGAATGCCGTACGCCGGGCGAGGTCGAGGTGGCGCGAGAGCCGGCCCAGCCGCGAGAAGACCGCGACCGGGGACAGGTCGAGGTCGGGCCGCTCCCTGGCCCAAGCCTCCGACAGGTCGTCGACCTCGTCCCTCATGTCACCAGGCTAGCGGATCGAGAATCTTGACGTCGAGAAACATCGGGCCCAGGGTGGAGGCATGACCACCTGGGACCCCGATCGCTATCTCACCTACGCCGACGAGCGCGGCCGGCCCTTCGTCGACCTGGTCTCCCGCGTCGCCGCCGCCGACCCCGCCACCGTGGTCGACCTCGGCTGCGGCCCCGGCAACCTCACCCGTCTCCTCCTCGACCGCTGGCCGGACGCCACCGTCACCGGCGTCGACAGCAGCCCCGAGATGGTCGCCGGGGCCCGGGCGAACGGCATCGACGCGCGCGTCCAGGACCTGCGCGACTGGATCGAGGAGACCCCTGAGGGCAGCGTCGACGTGGTCGTCTCCAACGCGATGCTGCAGTGGGTGCCAGGGCACCTCGACCTGCTCCCGGCTCTCGCCGCCCGCGCGCGCCGATGGCTCGCCTTCCAGGTGCCGGGCAACTTCGACGAGCCCAGCCACACCCTGCGCACCGACCTCTCGGCGCAGGAGCCGTACGCCGCCCACGCCGCCGGCCTCGTGGAGCCGTCGTCCCACGACCCGGAGACCTACTGGCGCGCGCTGACCGGGGCCGGCCTGGTGGTCGACGCGTGGGAGACGACCTACCTGCACGTTCTGCCCGGCGAGGACGCGGTCCTCGACTGGATCGCGGGCACCAGCCTGCGGCCGACCAGGGCGGCGCTGCCGGCCGACCTGTGGCCGGCGTACGAGGACGAGCTGCGCCGCCGCCTCCGTGCCGCCTACCCCGCGCGCGACGGCCGGGTGCTCATGCCGTTCCGCCGCGTCTTCGCGGTCGCCCGCGTCCCGTGATGCCCAGCACACGAGATCGAGGGGCGTTGAAAGCGAACAGAGGGTTACCGGTGCGTCGTCTTGGCTTGGAAAGGGGAACGACGTGACGGATGCACGCGATCCGGACCCACTCGTCGTGGTGAACAGGGTTCGGCGCGCGCACGGGCAGCTCGGTGGCGTCCTGCGCATGATCGAGGACGGCCGCGACCTGTCGGACGTGGTGTCCCAGCTGAAGGCGGTCACGCGCGCGCTCGACCGGGCCGCGTTCGCGATGCTCGCGGGCGAGCTCCGGCGGCGTACGACGGAGGGTGCCGAGCCCGAGGAGATCGACGCCCTGGAGAAGGTGTTCCTCTCGCTGTCCTAGTTACTGACCAGTAGGGTGGCGGCATGCAGCTCTATGACCTCTGGCAGCGCACGACCGGCATGCCGGTGATCGGTCCGGTCGCCGGCAAGCGGATCTTCTCCCTCGGCTTCGCCCTGAAGGCGCCGTACTTCGCCTCGATCAACCCGCGCGTCACCGAGCTGCGCCCCAACCATGCCGAGGTCGTCGTCCCGGACCGGTGGCGCAACCACAACCACATCGGCACGGTCCACGCCATCGCCCTGTGCAACGGCCTGGAGATGGCGATGGGCGCGCTCGCCGAGACCACCATCCCGCGGGACAAGCGCTGGATCCCCAAGGGCATGGAGGTCGCCTACACCGCCAAGGCGACCGGCGACATCACCTGCCACGCGGAGACCGACGCCGAGCAGTGGACCTCCGACGACCCCGACCTCCCGGTCCGCGTGCGCGGGGTCCGGGAGGACGGCGTGGTCGTCATCGAGGGAGTCATCAGGCTCTGGGTGACGCCCAAGAAGTAGGCCGCCGGTGCGACGGCTCAGGCGAGGAACACCGGGTTGGTCAGCGCGACCATCGCGCCGCCCTGGTCCCTGATCTCGGCGCGCACGAACGCCGTCCCGCCCGCCACCGGTGCCTCGAGCGCCAGCGACCCGGTGGAGTCCGCCGTCGCGGTCCCGTAGGTCGCGGTGCCCGGCCCGAGCAGCGTCGCACCGATCCGGCGGGCACCCCGGACGCGTCCAGGCGTACGTCGGCGCTCTGACCGGACGGTGTCGGCAGGTGGTCGCCGCAGCGGGCGACCACGTCGGCGAGGGTCGCGGTGAAGTCGAGCTGGACCGCCGAGGATCCGGTGACCCAGCAGTGCCCGCCGCGGTAGGCGTCGATGAGCGCGTCCGTCGCGAGGCGCTCGGCGTGGACGACGCTCTGCCCGGTGCCGATGGCCTGCGTGGGGTGGTGGGAGTCGGAGTTGCCGACGGCGGGCTTGAAGACGCCGTCGGTGAGCAGCTGGTGCCATCCGGCGACGGCCTTCTCGTTGGCCAGGCCGGTCAGCCCGCTCCACGGGCCGTTCCAGACCTCGACCGCGTCGACGTCGCCGTAGTCGTAGCCGAACTCCCAGGTGATGCCGCCGCCGAACTGGTAGGGGTGCGCGGCGATCGAGAGCCCGCCGAGTCGGCGTACCTGCGCGGTGAAGCGGGACAGCTCGTCGTCCTCGGGCCGGTAGCGCCAGTCGATCCAGGTGCCGGCGGGGATGCCGGTCGCGACCCAGTGGCCGGCCCGGGTGGTGACCTCCTCGCCGGAGATCACCAGGAAGTCCTTGTGCTTGCCGGCGAGGTAGCGGCCCCACACGCGCGTCGCCGAGTCGGTGTTGTGCTCGGAGGTGCCGATGAAGTCGAGACCGTTGGCGGTGGCGAAGTCGAGCACCTGCGCCGGCGTCTGCGAGCCGTCGGAGTAGACGGTGTGGATGTGCAGGTCGCCGCGGTACCACCCCTCGCCCCGCCCGGGGACCGAGAGCGGCGCCGGGTCGGGCTCGAACGCCCGGCCCGGTCGGCCGTAGTGGAGCGTGACCCGCACGGCGTACGGCGTGCCGCCACCGACGATCTGGTAGGGCCCGAGCGCCACGTGCCAGCGGCCCGGCGTGATCGGCCCGGCGAGGTAGCCGGGCGTCGCCGAGGTCCTGCTGATGCGGAACGAGCGCCGGGCTCCGCCCGACCAGCCGCGGAAGCCGGCCGCGTCGCCGAGGGCGGTCCCAGAGGGGTCGAAGATGCCGATGTCGACGACGTTGTAGCTGATGCCGACGCCGGTGTCCTGCGGCTTGTAGTCGTAGGAGACCTCGATCTCCCGCACGCCCTTGGGCACCTGCACGGGCAGATAGACCCAGTCGGGTCCGTTCGGGTCGCGGAAGTGGCCGCGGAAGACCTTGGTCTGGCTGCGCTGGGCGGCGGACGCCGGCTCGAAGGACATCAGGGGCGCGAGGGCGACGGTTCCCGCACCGGCGAGGAGCAGGGTGCGGCGGTCGAGGCGGGGCTGGTTCATGGCGCTCCCAAGAATGGGGCATCGGCGCGGTCCGCCGTACGCTTTCCGGGTTATGTCCCGCACGTATGAGGTCCGCACCTACGGGTGTCAGATGAACGTCCACGACTCCGAGCGGCTCTCCGGGCTGCTGGAGGACGCGGGCTATCTGAGGGCACCCGACGGCGAGCAGGCGGACGTCGTCGTCTTCAACACCTGTGCGGTGCGGGAGGACGCCGACAACAAGCTCTACGGCAACCTCGGCCACCTCGCGCCGATCAAGGCCGCGACGCCGG
>Ga0131853_10007666_pt1 | contig 19578 bp, 10 predicted proteins | sample TergutLab28metaG_FD_92764 | JGI IMG/M metagenome (GOLD analysis project Ga0131853, IMG submission 92764) | Labiotermes labralis P1 segment gut microbial communities from Petit-Saut dam, French Guiana - Lab288 P1 (version 2) (version 2) | ecosystem: Host-associated > Arthropoda: Insects >... | reverse complement strand
GAGTGTGTGTGTGTGTGTGTGTGCGAGTGTGTGTGTGTGTGCGGGTGTGTGTGTGTGTGTTTGCGGGTGTGTGTGTGTGTGTGCGGGTGTGTGTGTGTGGGTGTGTAAATATGTCATTTAACGCTGCTGTCAACTGCTAAGGTACATGAATCAGCATGCGCAATTGGTGGAATAGTACTGACAGAGGGAAATCGAAGTACTTGTAGAAACAGCTGACCCCGTGCCACTTTTTCCGCCGCAGATCCCTCATGTGGTTGCCTGGCATTGAACGCTAGCCTCCGTGGTGTCAGGCTGGCGACTAACACCGTCAGACATGTCACGACTGTCACAAAATGAGTCCTCATGTGAGAAAAATCAGGATGCAATGCCTAGGCCGTATTCTAATGATCACATCACCTCAATGGGCCACGTTTTAAAAATAGAACGTGGCATCTTTAGGACGCGCCTCCACAAAACGCCGCACATTCATTCGTTCTTGCGTTTTACGGAAAGCAGAAATAAACTGTCTCTAGCTGAAGCTGTGCACATCAAATTAAACGTAATAAACACCTGCCTTCATGACCTACATAATGGTCCAGGCACTTCAGTTTTTAGTTTTTTATTCAGTCTACAATTTACCCGCTGTCATAAAGCCACAGTTTTATCATCATATTCACAGACGCCCCACCAATTGGACACTAATAATGTTTTCTCTATGACCCTCACTTAAATATTTCTTCCCAGGTAACCGTCAATCAACTGCGCACAACGAACGCCTGAACGGCTTGTCAGGTGTCGACGAACGAACGGGTAAATTAATCTAAGCTTACTTTTAATATTATCCCATTTCTCTTTTGTTCTTAGTAGCAGTCACCTTCTAAAGATCCCCCCCGCCATCACAGCTAAGTGGCCAATCTACCCTTCAATGAAACCACGCTTGCAAATACAGTACAATTCACATTCGTTCACTACTACAGGGTTTCAGCTTAGATTTTACCTTTTTGTGGCACAATAATACACTCAGTTTGCACAGCGTCTTTTTCAAAGTCAAACTGTCACGTCACATCAAATACAACCCAAGTATGCGTCCATGCGCTGCAAATAAAGGACTCTTGGCACACCTGGCTACTACGTGAAACCAATCAACTTTGCAATGTCCCCCGCTAATAAGACAAGAGGACAGTTGGATTGCAAGCTAACCACAAGCGTCACTTCATCAAAGTTCTTTACTACTGCCAACATTTTCAATATATTATTACATAACTACTGCCTTAAAGGGATGACATTTAAATTAAGGTGGAGACTGGATATGTTTTGCGTGATTCATGCTGACGTCAATTAGACAAGTCTGCCAGAATCGAAGACGTGCCACCGGGGTAAATCAAATACTAAAGTCCCTTCTCTGTGTGTGTGTTAACAAATGCCTTGGATGCCGATCGTTCTTCGGCTAATCAGCAAATTATTTGTTACAGAACATCGAAAGTTTATTGTTGGGCACTTCGGATTCCATCCTCAACCATTACATATCTTCAAAAATAATTTCTTTAATATACTTATTATTCTTCTTTCTTCAATCTAAGAATCCGGGCGCCAAGTCTTGAGATCTTTCCCTTCTCCAGCTCAGTTTTATAACATTTCTTCTTTCCTCAGTATGCATCACATAATATATCTCGCCCATCTCAGTCTTCTTGATGCAATCACTATACAAATATCAGATACAGGGCACAAGCATTCTGAAACTTATCGGTATGTTTTTCCATTATGCCTTTATACTAGCACACAAACACAGACTTACTGTTCAGAGCGGGGTACTGAATATCCCTAAACATTTGTTTCTTGAAACTAACGGCAAAAGGAAGGGGGCTCATTCAATTAAAAATTTAAAATTTTGAGCCTTATACTTTTTTTAATTACAGTACTCACGTACAAAATGTTAATTTTACAACATAATCTGACATAATACACGAAATATTCAGTGCACGTAATGCAGAATACCAACAGTATTCTTTTACAACACAGCAGATTCACTAGCGCAACAATGCTCTAGAAAGAAAATTCTTTACTCAGGAGTAAGACACACCTCGATTTATCAAAATATCACAATACACTCAATTTCTCCTTAACACAGTGACAAAAGACGACTAACCCCTTGCTTGAACGTAAAGGTCAACAGTTACCTCGTCGCCGGTTATCTGATTTCCCAGTAATTCCACCTAGCACAAGGATCATATGGGGGTTTGAAGTTAGGGCTGGCGATTCAATGCACATCCTGTATTATTAAGCTTAATTTTTATGTGTCCAGTCGTAATATCATGTAGGCAGTGTTGGAGCCATAAAAGTGTAAATTTTACTTCTCTGGAGCTTGGGTGGGCCAGTGTTGAAAATTCGGCTAACTACTGTCGAAATGACGCTGCATTACACAAACTACACCACCCAGTTCTTCAACAACAGGGCTGCAGTTTGTTAGAATATTATACTAGAAAATCACTTCTTCCTACAGGTCACCACAGACATTCTGAGACGAAGCTGAATCTGTGACGTCCTCTAAATACGCCCCTTCCAGACAGTTCTGTGACGTGCGACGCTTGTTATCTTATGTCGGCTGGATGCTCTGTTCCTCTCTTACGCCAACACCGTATTCCTCCCGTTTCCTGTGGTACAAGCTCAATACTGCTTGATATCAGACAGTCCAAAGGCGGTGACCATGAACACCCATAATATGGATGCAACATATTTCTCCGAAACCTCGATTAATTTCCATCACACTATAACAAGACAGTATTTTCCACTTAAATATTGTGAGTTCTGATGTACTCATGGAGGAAACTACTGTCGCCTTGGATGTGACTCCGCGTAGTCTGCTAGAAGTTTATTAACGTCTCGGAGAAACTCGCTATAGCCGTCATCAGGGTAAGTGAATACCTTGATAATGAATGCACGAGTATCGTCTGAAACGTGTGCTACACGTGTACCAAGTGCACACCGTCAAAGACCAGAATACAGGAATCTTCAGTACAATATTGTGACACAGGCTGCAACGCTTCCGGCATGCTTGTAGTGCGTGCAGTCTAAACTGAGCACCACAGCCGTAACTGCAAAACCCAAATATAAAATGCACCTACCCACAGCACTCAGAACACTGAAACTTACCTCTCAAGTACACCATATATTAGATCGACCGTCTATCCATCTGTCCGTCCATTAGCAATGGTGCTCAAACAAAGGTACCATTTTTTTTCCAAAATCGATGCGGTAGGCCAAAACTCGATTTTGTAACCCATTTTTATTTGAGAATTTGTTTCAAATTATCAAAATAAAAGGCTGAAACTAAATCTTAATGTATATTTTTATTCCCCTGGCATAAAGGTAAATTAGTCCCCTTGTGTTTCATGTAGGCATATTGGGGTAGCAAATTCTTGACTTCGTCACTAAAAAAAGATAAGTGGTCACCATCACGCCCCGGCCGATTCACCTCCAGCGAAAGTGGGATCGCCCCAGAACAAATCTAGACTTTTTTTAGAAAAGAAAACTCTCTTACGCCTGCCAGAATTCGAACCCCGGATTTGTCACCCCGTAACCAGCTCAACATACTCCTCTGAAATGCGTTTATGGAATTCGATAATGATATGTGATGGAAAATTCCTACAACAGCGCAAAGTTACGTCTGATATTGCGGAACATCTCTCACTCTGCGCAGCATGAACCACATCTGTAAACGTTTCTACCAGCCCACGCAATCTCGCTTCCACAAATCTTCATTCCGTGATCGCAGCTATAATTAGAACTCTACGCGTTACAAGTGCCAGCTTAAGAAGGAGTGAGGAAGACGTAAGCAATTCTGCTTGCAGCACAAGGGTACTTACAGCGTGACTTGAAAGGTCTGGCATTTGGGCTGATCAGTGGTGGACACGCGGCAACGGGCGCTTTCAGGTTCCCGTCGAGACCCATTACGAGTTTCCACTAACTGAAACCCACTAGTCCTTTACTAAGAAATTTTCCTGACACTCCTTAATAATACTGCACAATTAGCAGCCACTCCATTTTCCTGGCAAACGTAACATTAAGATGACGGCCCTAAGGACAACACCAGCTTCATCCAGCGTGATGTTCTGAGGGTTTGGAGTGTGACTGAATGTCAAAAATATGCAACTGCGTTGAAAAATGAGAAATATACATAAGGCGACTGCTTAATATATTACCTGATATCAAGTGTGAATCATTTTTATTCACTGATTTACTGTGTTTATGACTAGTTTATTTAGTACGATGACTGAAGGACAATTAACCGGATAGGATTTGAATGGAAGTGGTTCTGGCCTAACACAAGGAACTACCCTGGTGTAAAGGTAAGAGTAAAGCAGTCCCGTTACAGGCCTGGAGTGGCCCAGAGGGTTCCAGGAAGTTAAGGTTCCCAGATTTCATGACAACGGCACAGAATGGTGGTAAAGTTGTCAGCCTTACGCACCGGCCGCCTTTACCCCCAGGAAATGCTTCTGGTACTCATTTCTGTTAGAGGCTGCGTCGACCCCAGGGCCATAGTGCGATCGGAAGGATTTTGTGTTAATGAAAAAAATTCCAATGACACCAACTGGGATCGAACCAGCGACCTTCCAATTTGTATCACAGCACCTTAACCACTGTGCCACCGCGGTTCCCCAATTACCCTGGTGTAACTGAAGAAAATAACGAACCTCAGTCAAGATGGCTGGTACCGATTGGAACAGGGCACCTCTCAGACACAAATCAAAGCCTTACCACTTCATAAATGAAGAATAAAATCCAACTAGACACCACTTATTACTCTATTATGTTTATGTTAGGCTCAGCATGTTTCGGGCACCATTATGCCCATCATCAGGAGCTCACAACGATAGCGTTGGTTACCACATAGGCCGTCTGGTTCTCGATTTGCTGCTGGTTGGAAGTTAAGTGCAGGCAGGATGGATGAGTGTCCGGACCGAAGGCTGTAACAACCGGACACTCATCCATCCTGCCTGCACTTAACTTCCAACCAGCAGCAACTCGAGAACCAGACGGGCTATGTGGTAACCAACGCTATCGTTGTGAGCTCCTGATGATGGGCATAATGGTGCCCGAAACATGCTGAGCCTAACATAAGCATAAGAGAGTAATAAGTGGCATCTACTTGGATTTTATTCTTCAGTTATCAAGAAGATGTACGGTGCGATATACATCAAACCTTACCACTTCAGCCAACTCAGTCATAATAAATAATCATGTTTACGTTCTCTTTACTCCAGGTTACACAATCATGTACAGAGAGTTACAAAACAAAATCACAGTTGAAGTCGGGAAGTCAACTGTTTCAGTCGTTAGCAGGCAGAAGAATTTATTCCCTCAAAGCTTAGCTATTCTGACATTGACCGATGCGGTTCGAAGTTCGTTTCCAGTCGGTGTCAGGCCAGCATCGCGATATTAATCGAGTTGGCTTGAAGGCAAGGTCCTTTAATGAGGCGTTATCTGGGCTGACAGTGTGCCAGCTGTCCCGTTCCTAACAACGTGTTCCGATCCCAGAATTAGCTGTCAACCAAACATCCCAGCAGACCTCAGTACTTGTCCTGCGTCTCTTAAAACGACGTTAGATTTGTTTTGTTTCATTTTAAAGGAAAATCACAATTTCGTGTCTGTCCGGGACCAGGCCAGCGAACTAAACTGCAGTTTCTTCGTACCAGAATTTCCGTTCCAATTCCTGCACCTAATCGGAATATGTGGACTTTAGTCCAATGTGATACACATATCACTGTAAAATTTAAGAGCGTACAATCGAACCACAATGTGCACAAAGTTGACGATATTTGATGTTCTCATGGCGGTGGCGACAGAGGACGCAGTCTTCCGAAATTCGAAGCTACGGATTCGAGTATCCCAAACGCCGAGAACCACAAGCCCCAAAACACGGTGTTACACCCCACAATACCCGAACCATTGCTCACACATTTTTCCGCACATGCGGACGTTCTCAGCGATCCAGTGTTTCGGTAACTGCTGAGTCCGCACGGAGATTCCGTTACGGAAATTCTGCGATGTTTATCGCCGGCATAATACTGAACCGAACGATGGATGTTCCTTGGGCTTTGTATCGGCAAATTTCAGTGATGCTTATCCCTGTCTTTAACTTAATTCCATTCTAGCGATACTGCCAACATGACGGCTGTAACAACTTCTGCCTTACTACTGACACCATTACTTAATGCCCTCTAGGTGTGTGGCGGCAGAAATTCACAAGGAAGGTTGACTTTTTAAGGTCGTATTTTATAAAACGTGGTACAAATAGATTGAGGTCACACGAAACCGATAGCCAAGACGCTGAATTCCATATCAACTACCTCATAAAATTGAATATGGCGACACGATCATATAGATACGTGTCATTTTGCATGAGAAATTTGTCTGTAATACTGCAAAACTCTCATATTATGTTAGAGGGCTATCAGTTACCTAGTGGACACTGTGCACAGAACACTTCGCCGTTTTAACAATTAAAAATTTATAAGTTATACGAAAAAAGAAGTCCCAAAGATGGTGGGAATGCCTACAGTTTCTAGGCTTCCCTCCTCTTCCCACCGCTATATTTACCTCCAACCTCCTCTGCTCTAATTCAATCAGCATAAAGCGCTTGTCGTTAGAGTAGCTATCACCATCAGTTGTCGTATTAACACAACCACTGAATTTTGATGTAGGAATGTATGCTGGAGAATGAGTGTGATATTTCGAGGGAAGTGCGGATGAGACAGACTGATGCGACTCTCCGTGGCCTCGATACAGTCTCCGGTACCCACATTTAGAAATAATAAACGTGATCCACTCAACACCAACATTGTAAGAAAACCGAAGAATCATGCGCGACGCACCGATCGCCCAGCAACCAAACACAGGAACCTTACTCTGACGCTTCTTCCCAGAACACGTGTTTCGGTCGACAATCTGCTAATTTTCTCAGTGGGATGCACAGAATTTATGTATTGCTGTACCTTTTAGAAATTCAGTAAGTTCCATAGTAAGGTTTATCAGTCTGTATACCGAAGACACAGTAAATCGCGTACGTTTTGTTAACACCCCGAGAGGATTTCGAACCCGTAATCCTGTGTCCAAGCTGATCGAAACCTACGGTTGCCATGTTGGGCTGAAGCAATTTTTATTCAGTTACTTCAGTATGTTATTGAAACTGATAAATTTATGTGGCAGTCAACTGAGCACGGCCTAATTGAATGGCCTGCGCCGTAGGTCAGGCAGTTAGACACTGTCTTAACGCGCATGTCAGATACGTGGCAGGTGAAGTGGCAGTGGAGCAGGTTTCGCCCGAAATTCTTCCGTTTCCCCTGCTAATCAACTTTCTACCACTGCTCCAAACTTGTGTGTCAATAGATATGCGACATGCCTAACCAGGCAGCACATTATCACGTCATCGGTCTTCAGGTTCAAGGCTTTATCCCCGGCCGAGCATTTGGCAAGTCACAAAGAATAGTCAGTTTTATGGTCATATGCATGAGCCGGGAAGGTTGTGGCCTACTTAAAGCATTATCCCAGCATTCGGCTGAACTCACCGAGTCTCCTGCTGCAGTTGCCTTGCGTCCACATGCCTTCTGCGCGGCCGGACAGCCAACTTATGAAGAGCAGCGGAATTGTCCAGCAGGGCCGCTACTTCTAACCCCAGGTCCAGGTCGGGGTCCAATCGCAACCGTCTGCAAGAGAAGAAGCTAAAAGTTATAACTGCCCCCGTGCCTAACAATCGCTCCAGAAGACCGCGACAAGTAACCAGCTTCACATTCCGAACGCCTTACCGCACAAATCGAATAATAAATTCATCGTGTTGAAGTATCAAATGTATAATAACGTTTTCAGTCACACACAAATCACTTTTGCGAATGTTTATTTGGCATCTAGCTTGGACCTCCAGTATAGGTTATCATCAGGTCACTGTACAGAACATGAATGCATACAGAAACTAAGTGACATGCGATAGAACTCCCCCTTTATTTTAAAGATTAAACAGCCGAAATATACTGACTAGGAAAGAATCCCTGCATCTGCATAGCTCGATCAATAAGGTGACTAAACTAAACGTAGTTTCGCTTGTTACTGGAACACACACGTCTTACAAGGGGCCACGACCACTTCCATGTTATCAAAGTAATGCATTCAACGCCATACGCCTTCAAACTTTAACGAGACATCGTTAATCTTATGCGTACTGGACCGTGCATCATCTTGATATTTGAATAAAGGTAGACCAACTTGATGACACTTGCTTTATTATGTCAGTTTACTGCTCAACATGTTTCAGATGTTAATACATCCATCTTCAGGAACTTGCGACTACTTGGTGCGTTATTGTGTAGGCTGTATTGGTGATGTGGTATCCGAGTGCCGGCTGAACCACTAGTGGTTCAGCCTGCACTCGGATACCACATCACCAACAGCCAATCCCGCTACATAACACCAATACGCCTCAAGTCAGCACAATACAGCCGACACAATAACGCACCAAGTAGTCGCAAGTTCCTGAAGATGGATGTATTAACATCTGAAACATGTTGAGCAGTAAATTGACATAATAAAGCAAGTGTCATCAAGTTGGTCTACCTTTACTCAAATAAAAAGAGACATCGTTAGTTGCGTTACAGAGTTCCTTATCGTTATCCACTGTTGTCTTAAAAACTCACTCCGGCACCAGAGACCAGTCGGCTGCTTCATGGGTGACACAGAGATGCTGAGCTGGGGCAGAACCAATTTAGCAACTAAGGCACTGAATCGCCAGGTGGTGAACGGTGTATGGGAATGCGCAAGCGTTTAACTACCCAGTTCAAGCAATGACCCCGGTAGTTGTCCGGCGTGACTCGAGAAAATGATGAATTTCTGCGGTCAAATTAACTGCTCGCATGTCCAAGACTCGAACCGGAACCTCAAACGCAAACAGTATGAGTCATTCGAATGATCACGTGACACACAAACAACACCCGGAACTTATTCGCATCTACTGCGTGACATTTCCTTCTTAGCTCCAAAGCGTATTTCTGTCCGACGATAAATTTAGCGCCGCTAAATCAGACAGACACAGACAGACATATGCGATGTGCAGATACATAGGGCTTTAAAAGTTCCACAAAGTACATAAACAGGAGTGAGAGTTTTAGTGCCACTGTCCTCACAGCCTTTACTCTTCGTCCAAACCGTGACCAGACGGGACGACATGAAAAGTCTCAAGAGCTTCTGAAACCATCCTTCTGCCTACACAAGCAGCGCCGAGTTTATTTTTCATATCGCAACCCGATTCGAGCGCCAGTCTGTTCTATAGCACAGTTTTCTTTACGATTAGCAACAGAAGTGCTTGGTTAGGGGGTCAGGTCATTGTAAGATATCCCACTCCGTGCTAACAGCTGGAGTCACACATTGCTCTCGGATCAGAGCTACAGAAGTGTTCTAAAACTTAATCAGGGAATCACACCGTGGAAAAAAACCCCTAGCATCAGATCGGAAATTTCTTCTGGGTGGCAGCAGTCCGATCGAGGCTCGGTCTCCTGCACTGTAGTTAAAAATATGTAAAGTTGTAATACCATGAAAGGATGTGGGGATAATGGAGATGCAGCTCCAGGAATTATAAGCACGGAAATATATGGACGTGTTACTTTTTAATTATTCGACTTTATTTTCTAATTAATCGACTTAGGTTTTTAACACTCTTTTTATGCTTCTTTCATTGTTTTGTATGTTTGTTTTCTATTTTGTGTATTCTGTGTTTTTGTACTGTTTCTCCTTCTGTATATGGCTGTTTCTTTCCTATTTTTGTACAAATTTACCGACCACTGCCACCGTGTGGACACCCAGTTGCAGTAAATATCATATCATGTAACTTATCAACTTCACGCTCATGCCGTTTTATTCCCGGGAAGAGAGATCCGTGTACCCACTCAAAAGTAAGCTAGGTGGACCCCAGAGTCGGGCAGGGCTTTATGGAGAACAGAAGAATATCACGCCACTGCCTGAAATCGACCTATATTCTGCACGTTTTCTACTTATTTATATAACAACCACAATGGAACAGTAACCAAGCGGTTAAAATTAACGTTTCGCGAGAAGAAACAGTAGAAAGCTGTAATGTGTGTGTGTGTGTGTGTGTGTGTGTGAAGGCACAGACTGCGTCGCGTCACCAGCAACTCCTGGATGTTTACCCCTACGTCACCATTCACCATGGCGAGGTGCACTAATGAGATGAGCGGCTGTTCCTTGATACGTAAATTCCGTTGTCACTCCAATGATCCTTCACTTCCCGTAGTCTTAGGAAACCGTCAGTGCTTTATGACGTAAACACGCATTAAAAACGCAGTAAACGAGCTGCTAGCTGCATTCAAAAGTTCAACATCCGCCAGTCTCAAAGCCGGCCATGAAACAAGACCTTGATCTAAATTCAGCGACATCCTATAATGAAACCCAATTACGCTGAGACCCACACTATTGTTACCTTCCGATCTCTTCCGTGGTCTCTCAGGCGAACATTTACTAAGAGGATTTCTCACCACAATTCTACACGCATTTCTTTTCTCCTCTAACCTAGACATGTGTCTAGCCCACTATACGTCACTATTCTAACAATACTAAGCGACCCGCGTACGCCATGAAGTTCACTGTCACGTAACAGGCCATCCGTAGGCGGCTCATTTATTTCATCCGTATTGGGTCCAGATATCTTCTTGAGTGCTTTTTCTTCAGGCACTTGTAATGCAGATCCTTTCAAAATCAAATGCTTACACCCATACAAAATAAATGACACAAGTGTTCTGTATATCCTGTTTTCGGGTTGTATTCTGCTTTATATTTCGGATTGAACAAAACAGACGGAAAATAAATACTTTGCAATAATAATAATAATAATAATAATAGTAATACGGATCACCGGTAAGCTCCAGAAGTATACAGACTTACAAGAAGAGCTTATAATAAATATGACAAATGAAAACGACTTATATCATATAACTAGTACTATGCAAAACGGGTATTATTCCAAAGAAAGTGCACGAAAATTTAAAACTCTTTAACCTTCGCCCTGGTTTACAGTCTGACACAGAAAACACCAATACTGAATACATGCCGTATAGTGAAAAAGTTTTTGGCAAATCAGTGAATTAAAAAGTGTTTGGTCAAGGAGACCCGTACTGTTTGAAACCCATTTACAATGCCGTGGAGTAAGAAATGTGGGCGAAATAATAATAGTAACAATAAAAATAATAATACAACGTGGTAGCCTAATATCATTGGAAAATTCTCAGAATTCAACCAACAAAATGCATCACAAATTTATTTGTTTCTGCAAGACGCTCTACGTGTCTCAGACTAGCAGCAGGTAGCAGTAACGGTCTGACAAATGCCTGACGCTGTATGAGCAGTTTTGAGCTCCGAATGATGGACGGAAAAACAGTCTGAAACATGTAGAGCGTCTTACAGAAATAATTAAATTTGAGAAACTTTGCAGCTTGTTGGTTGTATTCCAAGAATATATTAGCGATGCACAGACCTATGAATGTAAAATCATCGAAAAACTTATTTATATTTGATGATTATGTTTTCAGTTGAAGTTTAAAATCATTCTTTATGATATTTAGTACAGAGTCTGTCTCCTGTTTTTCTTCCGCCTCATGTTCGCACCAGCCTGTTTACTTCCAGCTACATCAGCATTTATATATCAACCATATTTTTACTTGTTAGATGTGAAATTTCCGCCTTATTCTGTAGGCCTACAGCTTATCTCCCAACCAGCAAACACAACATTCTGATTTAGGCTATTAAGTTAGAATCCTTCCTGATGGCGTAATTAAGAGATAAGTAAGAAGCAGTCTACTTGGCAAGCACATCCTTGGTCGTGCCACAGTTCAGGCGGTCAGTTGCCGGCTTCTCACAATGCAATCCCTGGTTTAATCCCAAGATGGGTTGACACAAAGTGGCATGGGTGAGGTCATTCGATTTGCGCCTGTCAGTAACCATTCCAGCAATATTCTATAGCCAATCATCTTTCATTCGGGCTATTGACAGTGGGGCCCCCGCTCTTCCATCACGACAGAACATAAAAATTAAAAAGAAAGAGTATGTAATGTTAATAAAAATCCAACCAGATGCAACAGTATGCAGGTATTTATTTACTACAAAGTCACTCTACATGTTTCGGGTGTCACAGCACCCATCATCAGGAGTACTAAAAACTGTAACCGCAGCCTCCGGTACAGCTACTTCCCTCCAACGTGGCCTGATCAGTCCACGTTGGAGGGAAGTAGCTGTACCAGTATTATGACCTGTACCGGAGGTTGCGGTTACAGTTTTTAGTACTCCTTATGATGGGTGCTGTGACACCCGAAACATGAAGAGTGACTTTGCAGTAAATAAATATCTGCATACTGTTGCATCTGGTTGGATTTTTATTAACATTGAATTATGATGCAAGGAAATATGAGCTTTAAAAAAGAAACAGTATGTCTTTGTGTTCACCATTTTTTAGTCCTTTCCTTAACACTTGGCAGTATCTCGCCGTAGTGTTTGTATTCGCAGTGGAGTTTTCACGCTGTTAAGTTGGCTTGCCTAATCCTTCCTCTGTGCGGTCTCGCCTTCAATACGTATCAGTGTCTCTGTTTTTTTTATTTTTTTTTTATTTTAGTCACTGCGGGTTCTGGGAAAGGAGTTGTGTGTGTGTGTGTGTGTGTGTGTGTGTGTGTATATATATATATATATATATATATATATATATATATATACACATATACACTGCCGTGCAAGTTTCGTAAGATTAATGCTACAGTGTTTTGGTGTGTTCAGCGAGGGTCACAGCACCTGGACAAAAAAAGATGCATGAGGCGAGGCAACGCATTCATAACCGTTCGTCGTGACCAAAATAACATCGCCAGGTTCAATAAACTGCAGCTGCGACTCGCCTCGCTTCTTACTAACAAGTGCACCCAGGACACACGTTCATTAGCTCAGACTGTAACATGACTGATGATGGTGGTTCGATTCAGTTGAAGGCACAGCTGGTTGTCTTCGGATGTGGGGATTACTGCGTAGCTGACCTTTGCAATCGCGGTACAGAATACAGGGAGCTTTATTTCCACGACTTCCATGTACCACGCTGCTTTGTATTTAGCCTGAAATTTTACCCAAACCCGTTAGGTGTTTAAAAATGAGTAATCTGGTTTAAATCCAAACTTGTTCAAATAAACTGTACCTGCTACTGTGGGTTGCAGCGACGAAGATTATGGTAGCGTGGTTATGAACTGCTGCAAGGAGGAAAGCGAGAACAAGGGTTCGTGGCCTATTTTAGGTATACTACCACACTACATTCACGTGGAAGGGCTCAGGAAACCCATAAAATTTCGAGTCAGGATAAAAGATGCCCTGGGCAAGACAGTGACGGGTGTCTCTCGCCAATCAGATGAACCTTCTGAAGCTTGCTACATTCCCTGAATAACTGTTCTTCAGCCAGCAGGCTTAATCAGGGTTTTGTGTCGACACTTTCATTCCTCTGCGAAAGGGAGCTGCCAGGACACTCTCTCTCTCTCCACTTCTTCTTGGCTCGTTATTGCATCTTGAATCAACTGCCGAAATTACGCAACTCTGAGTGGCATACATTATGAACGTTATGGTTCGTGAAACAGCGTGAATGTGGAAAACAAAGGTTATGGCTCGTTTTAAAGTGCCTGTTGTATCTAGTAACTCCAAAGTTCTAAAAGAAAACCGTCAGCCACTTGACACATGGAAACTGAACAGTGGACGCACTTCCTGTGGACGGTGTTTTGTAAATTTACATCTTTTATTTGGACGGTGGTGATATCACGCTTGACTCAAATGCGTCCTCGGAATCTGGTGGTCGCGGGACCTTGGCACAGTATCAGCCACGGCAGACTTACAATAGCTTAAAGATGTCTCTTTTACTCGTCATAAAGCGCTTAAACGAAGTGACGTCATCCCCACAACACGTGTTCCTGCAAAACGAGACTGTAGCCAAGCTGATATGGCGACCTCCAACGACGTCGGAAATTAGTGCCTCTTAAAAAGTTGCTGGAAGGGGCATGAACCTCAGTTCCTTATAAAACTAAAGAAAACATGCCAAAATTATTCTAGTGTATAGGTCAAAGTAAGTTGATGTTTAAGGAGACCAGGTCGTTGAGTTCAAGACAAAAGGATATGAAATATGGAATTACTAAGTGTACATATCGTGTGTGTGTGTGTGAGTCACGGACACAATAAAATCACAAATCGTATCATATTGAATTACAGAGCACAAGAAAGTAGAGTTACAAGACAGTGAAGGGAAAATGTAAGAATGTTCCAAATGAGGTGCAATTCCCAATAAACACACAAAAAACAAGATTTGACGAAATAGCCATTAAAACATTACATAAAAACACTCCCTGCGTATGCTTACTGGGAAGGAAAATTTTTAAAAATCCAGGAAAACAATGGCAGTTCTGACATGTAATTCCCAATAAGCACTACAAACGGTAACAAATCTTACAGCAACATGAATCAAAATATGACAGGTTACTTATTATGAAAAAGCTGTTACTATACAGATGTCCAATTATGTTCACTGAAAAATAAAAATCTAACAAGCATTGTAACAAACAAGCAAAACGATTCTTGACAAATCTAACTAAATTTATACAAATCAGTTTATTCACTTGTGAAAAGCCTTAGCACCACAACAATCGCACAGAAGTGTTACCAACAGTCCGGTTCGAGTGGCTTCAGCAATATATTTACAGTAAGTCAAAAGCCACGTGGTGCTACGAAAGCAGAAAATGTGCAGTCTCAAATAAAACGAAACCTAAACGTCATCATGATGTCTGATGGAGCGATGATGAACGTCCCTCAAAAATCTCTGCTAGGGTGAGTCTCTATGGTACAGACATACACAATAAAATCCAATTCACCTTAGAAAAAAGAAAAAATCATAAAAATTAATTATATAGACTTACCCACATCCACATTCAGACACAAAGTATGTTTAACGTACATTCTGATAAGTACTTCACGAATCTCTACCCTGTTGTTTTCAATCTTCAGGAATATTAAACTGCATCATTATGTAGTCGGTTCCCGACGGTTTCAGACGAAGTACTAGTCTCATCTTCAAGGGTAGAAATTCTTCTTGCGCGTTCCTACATTTGATGATGAGACTACTATATTGTCTCAGATCGTCGGGAACAGGTTAACTACTGACGTGGCGCCTTATACCAGAAGAACATAAACTTAAACCAAAACGCCGAAAAACATGATAACTCGGTTACCACCCTATCAAAAAAGAAGCCAAACGCATAAATATTGATGAAAAATAGTTCTCGAAAATTTAAGATAGACACATTTGAAAGCATGCTTATGTTTTCAACGTTTTAAGAGGTTACAGCCCACTTTCAGCGTCGGTTTCCTCTGTTTTAGTGGTTTCATGACCCCTTATTACAGGCGGTTATAAACCTCAGATGGCGGACACAAGCACTGCAACAACTCTACAACATCCCGATTCACTTCTCTGAATTCTTACTCAGACCTTGGATAGGGAACCAAAGCACTGCAGGGCTGTGCCATCCTTCAGTTCAGAGACTCGGGAACCATGGTACTGCCTATTGCATATGTTCACAGTCGTTATTACAACACCTGGCACAGCATAGCAAACTAAAAAGCCTATACTATCGAGATTCTAATCCATCATCCTAAGGGTTCCAGCGGGCAAAAGGTAACAGAGATTCTGCAGTTGTCTGAATAGCCAGACGGACAATGGTACGTATAACGTACCATTGTGGCTCATTTGTGCAACCATTGTTGCTGTGGAAAAGTAATAAGTATTACATATTCTGATTGTGTGTCTGTAGTCTTAGGTATCGAGCAAGCAAAACGCATGTGCCGTATTATATTGTCGTCTGTGGACTGCCCGGCTCTACTACATTCTTCCACATTATCTCATAAACGGCACGATTTTCGAAAAATAATTACTGAACGTAAAATGTGTATTTTGACTTTCTGTGCATATTTTGCCCGAAACACTTCTAATTCTAAGAAGAATTCTGCGCGATATTATCATAAATGTTCATAGGTCTTCATGTGAAGTACCCGTTATTCATGTCATTTTAATGAAACTTTAATTTTCTCAGTAAATTTTCTAAAAATACTCAAATTTCATGAAAATCCGCCCAGTGGGAGCTGGGTTGTTCGATGCGGAAGGACGGACAGATAGACACGTAACTAAAAACTGTGTATATATAAGATGTCAGATGGAATTACAAATGTAAACTGAGGAATCCTAATATAAATGCATTTACGAGTTACTTAACAAAGCGACGCGCCGCAGTGAGCATAGGATGATAAGCGCCGTAGGGAATCTGTCACGGCCGAACTGGAGGCATTATCCTGGAATTTTTCTCAGGAAAACTTCTGGGATAACATTTGTTATGATGGTAGAGAGTCGAACCGTTAACCTCCCAATACAGACCAGAAGTAATACTGGTTGGGAGAGTTTGCTCAATCCTAATACGACACTCGATTTATTCTTAGATGTTGCAGCTTCGTGCACAGGTATCGGCATTGCAGACGAATGTGGGCATCGGTCCAGCTGCACGCTGTAATATCCCACAGACAGCTCCAGAGAATCGCAAACCTCACATGCTGATATACGAGACAGGCAATGTCCGTGTAACGTACAACTGTGGAGCGTTCGCGCAACCACTGTTGCAGTGGAAACGCAACAAGGCATTTTGTGTTTTTTACACATTATCTCATAAACGGCAAGATTTACGGAGTAAAAATTACTGAAAATAAACCGTGTGTTCTGGTTTCGTCTACAACTTCTTTCTAAAACTTTTCTCATTCTAAGAAGCATTCAGAGATACATCAATCACAAATGTACACAGGGCTTCATGTACTATACCCGTTATTGTTATAACTGAAGAATAAAAAACCAACTAGATGCCACTTATTATTTTATTGTACTTCTTATAGGCTCAACATATTTCGGGCACTACTACGCCCATCATCAGGAGTTCGCGACTATGATGTTGATTACCACATTGGTCGTTTCGTTCTTGGTTTGCCGTGTGTTGGAGGTTAGGTGCGGTTAGGCTGGAGTAGTGTCCAGGCTGCAGGCTAAAGCAGGACGTGCTTTAGCCTGCAGCCTGGACACTACTCCAGCCTAACCGCACCTTTAGCATGCAGCCCGGACACTACTCCAGCTAACTGCACCTAACCTCCAACCTACAGCAAACCAATAACGAAACGACCAATGTGGTAATCAACATCATAGTCTCCAGCTCTTGATGATGGGCATAGTAGTGCCGGAAACATGTTGAACCTATAAGAAGCACAATAAAATAATAAGTAGCATCTAGTTGGTTTTTTATTCTTCAGTTATCACAATGATGCACGGTCCAATAAACATCAGATTCACCCGTTACTGTTGTCCAATTTTAAGAAACCTTGAATTTTCTCGACATATTCTCGAACAATCCTTAAATATCGAACTTCATAAAAATAAGTCCGGTGAGGGCCGAGTTGTTCTAGACGGAAGGACAGACATGATAAATCTAATATTAACTTTTTGCAACGTTGCGAACGCGTCTAAAAATTTAACAAAACGCACGTGAAACATAACAGTGGAACTTGAGATATTCTGAGAGGCGATAACCAAATTGCACCGAAATGCATTGGGGAGACGAGACACATGCCTAGACTGACAAACCACCAGGCAGACCATGACAGCATTACGAATTTCTTCTACGCACTTTTTGCAAAGAAATTTCAACGATATACCACATACAGAAACTTCCTTGGAAGGCGGAGACTCACTTGACTGGATCAGGCCCCGTATGTAGAACCTCCACGAGGTCTCCCTTCTTCAGAGAGATGGCATCGACGGTATCTGCAGGGAAGTTTTGCGTCGCTACGAATACATCAAATACCTGCAAAGAAAAGACGAACTATTTGGAACCTCCTTCTTTTCTCGTTTCAACACAACACAGCGGCGAAACACAGTGAATTTCAAGGGAACACGCTAAATACGTGTGCCTGATCTGTAAACTTATATCCACATTCAAAATAAAACAGACTTCCGCAAAGCTTAAACTTCTCTATGAGCTATTAAACATAATTTCGTCTAAAAGCCTGATATCGATTTAAAGAATGCTTACTGTTATAATAATATAAACAGTCGACTAGATGCAACAATGATAATTTTATTAACACTTTCAATCAGCTCAACATGTTTTGGGCGATAATTTCGCTCATCCTGAGGAGCACTAGACTGTGTTTACAGCTTGTGGTATAAAGCATCGACGATGCTACCTGCCGGTGACCAGCATGAGGTGGAACTGAGCTGTAAACACAGTTTAGCGCTCCTCAGGATGGGCGAAATTATCGCCTGAAACATGTTGAGCTGATTGAAATTGTTAATAAAATTACCATTGTTGCATCTAGTCGGCTGTTTATATGTTATATTAATGATGCAAGGCCACTGAAACGTCAAACGCTCTCTGTTCTCAGACTCCAAAGATCGCATTTCTTACTACACAGCCATAACTGCACAGGTTATACTGGTCGAATGGCAGGAAGAATGTGTACAGTTCTCCGTCAAAACACGTGTTCCTTTCATCCATCATTTGCCCGGAAGCCCAAAGCAGACAACAGTGTCTCAATCAAGACTGCCACCCTCGTACCTCGCAAATGCAGTTCAGAGACACTAGAAGTCAATAGGCCTGCTCGACAACCATATCATCATCATCACCACCATCACCATGACCACCACCACCACCACCACCACAATCATCAGTGCTGTTACAACTATTATTACTACCTATAATACCAGAACCAGTGCTTATACATGGAAAATTGAGGGATATTTTATGACTAGCAGATTATTTGCATTTATGGCAGAAGAATCGACAGCGACAGTCGAAACTGTGTAGCGTACTACTGAAAGCATAATTAAATAAATTAGATTAAATGTGGGTGTATAGTAAGCTTTGGTATTGGTGGTAATATTCGTTCCATTATTTATTTATTTATTATGTATTTTTCTACTGATTTATTTACTTATTTGTGGTTTATTTTACGGTGTTGTCAGTATCTCAGATTACTCAGGATCGAAAGGTAAGATGATTTAAGGATGATGACCTGGAAAGGTTTTGGAAGGAAACGATCGCGGCCTAATTTGGTTACTGTTCCGACATTTTCAGAAGGCACTGAAGGAAACCACAGAATCTCTAAGTATACGCGGCGTCCCGACCAAGAATAGGAACAGGGACCTCCCAAGTACAAGCCACAAACAGGACACTCTCAACGATGCTGCTCGTTCAGGAACCAGAGCGTAATTAATGAGCCAGGCAGCCAGCCAGTGAGATTCGAGGCTGATAAATTTCCAGTTATTTTGTCCGAGATTCGGAATTGTCAAGTTCCTTCCTCGCTGGAGATGTCTCGAGGCTAGGTTTCATCTGTGTTAGGGTCATGAGATTCTCACACTGGAGGGCGGGGGGGGGGGGAGGAAGGCGTTGTAAGAAAGTGATTTACAATAAATTCATATCTATCCTCGTGGTGGTCTAGAACCCGTAGTTGTAG
>Ga0131853_10007665_pt1 | contig 19578 bp, 14 predicted proteins | sample TergutLab28metaG_FD_92764 | JGI IMG/M metagenome (GOLD analysis project Ga0131853, IMG submission 92764) | Labiotermes labralis P1 segment gut microbial communities from Petit-Saut dam, French Guiana - Lab288 P1 (version 2) (version 2) | ecosystem: Host-associated > Arthropoda: Insects >... | reverse complement strand
TTTTTTGTATGTTATGGCGCATTTATTTATTTTTTTGTGTTTTATATGTTTTTTTATAAAAATTTTTTGTGTTTTTTTTTTTTTTTTTTTTTTTTTTTTTTTGGTTCAGCACAATTCATGACACAGTAATGTTCAATTTTTTCATTTTGGATCATTTTATATTTAATTGAGAGATGCTTTGCAGCAGTTAAGAATTAGATGAATGCTAATTGTAATTTTGTGTATGTTAAGTCAGTGATATTCTTGCTGTTGTCTTGAGTTAGTTGCTATTGACAATAGAGTTTTAAATGTTCAGGTATTAAATTGAACATCACATAAATTTAGGATGGCCAGGGGCAGATAAATTTATATATTGCACCTGGGATTGTCATAGATTTAATTCATCTCGGAAGATTTCCATTAAAGCACGACAACTGTGTCTGTATAATCGATGAAACTGTCCGTCAGTTGAATTTTGTGCATATCTGTTGACAATGTTGTTCATGAGATGGTGATGCTTACTGTTTGCAGGAAGGTACAAGTGGATGCTCACTGATCTCAGGTTTGTCAGAAAGTTCAAATTTTTGCCAGTGAAGAAATGATGTTTGAGGTAAATATCAGAAGGATTGTCACAAAGCAGTGTGGGGAGTGCCATGTGATAGGCACATGCATTTAATGTAGTATGGAAGATGAATTTAAGTGAACTTTGTGAGTGAAATTTGTTGTTATTATTGTACAGAAATTTGAGTAATTATGTGAAGTTTGTTTTGCAGCTGTAATATCCAGATTGTAAGTACGACTTGTGAGGGTTAGATTTTTGTGCATAATATGAATTTGGCAGTCTTGCTTAATATTTTAACACTGTTTTCTAATTGTACATATTTATATAGGTGTGTCTGATATGTAAAATTACTTGCATATTAGTACTGGCAATATGAAGAATTATCAGTGTCTTTTACATTGTTAAAAACAAACTCATATTTTATTTATTTTTCATGTTTCGTGAGGCAAACATGTTCACATTTTTCTTTGCTTTTATGTAACCCTTCAGTGTGGAGTTGCAAGCACTTCTGACCATAATTTGGAGTGTTCAGTGTGCTCATGTAGTGTGTCCTGAGGGATGTGCTACTGTCTGTTGTAAATGTGTGAATCAGATTTATTCCACATATTTGTATCTGTACATACATGTGAAGACTGTCTGTAATATGGAACACAGTTTTGGAAATTGTCTATTTTTTTGTTTGATCTTCAAATGTGGATTGATTTATTTGGAGAACTGAGCTCTTCTGGGCCATCATGCAGGGAGTAGTGGTGATTCCTTATCAATGCTTTGGGACCGATTAGTTGTCCCGAAATGTTGCTAATGAATTACCACTATTCGCTGTGTAACAGCCCAGAAGGGTGCATTTCTGCATTGCGGTGAAAGTGTGAGATAACGTTTAATTGTATTTCTAAGTGCGTGGCCTGCTTGGTGCATCATCATATAAAGAAAATGAAAATAAAGGTGACTAAAGTCGTTATATGGTTGATCCACTGGCTTTGGAGTGATAATATGCCATTGCCCTTGACTGTCTATAATTTCTTTGTTCCTTTACAGCAAATCGGTGGCAGTCTTGTGCATGCATGACATTAAGTAACTACTGTTTGTTTAGGGAACAAGTCGACAGAACTTGGTTAGCAGTACTTAGTGATTCCAGTTCAACTTATTTTCAATCTGATAAAGATTCGAGTGGGACTGATGATTTGGCTATATGTGCAGTAACTACAGTACAAATGTTATTGAGGGTTGTGATGCTGTGCTACAGCATTGAACTCGGTTCCCATTTATGTGGGAGGGTATGGCAAATTGTGTAGGTCACTGAACAATTTGTTGGTAACTGGGGTGGGTCTCAGAGTGAAAGAGAAAATGAAACTTGTGACAAAGTTGCTAGATGACTTTTGCATGTGAACTGTTGGAAACAGCAGTATGTGATGTGAATACTTGTTTTTTTAAAAATTCAGTTTAATTCCAACAAAGCTGAAAATGTAGAAACATGCTGTGGATCTTCTGAACTTGTCGGAGTGTGACCTGTCGTGTCCTGTCTCGGCCAAACCTTCAGAGTTTGCACTTACCCTGGCACAGTACTGCAGTAGATGTGTCACTAATGCTCTGAAGGGGAAGGCATTTTTCAAACAGCATATTACAGTAAAAGTTTTCAAATTTGAATACATACAATTTTGTGTCATTCCAAAATGTATTATTTTAATTCAGGTTGGGTGTAGTACAGACAGTCCTTACTGAGTATTGTAGTGAAATGTGAAAGATTATGCAAGCTACCTTATTGAAAAGCATTGCCTGAAACATATACTGCCAGCAGAACAAAAGGCCAAGCCAGTGAAAAAGACATGCATTGTGTCTTAGACAACACAAAAGGAAATCAGTACTGTTTTTGTGCCCTGATTGTGAGCCTAGACTTTGTGATTTTGTGTTTAGAGCTGTTTCAAGATTCCCATGTTAAGCTTGATTCTTGAGGTAAGGTTTTATTACATGTTTGCAAGCTTAAGGTTTTCTCGATTATTATGTTGCAGGGTTCATAGAGTCCATCTGTTATTTTTTAATATATACCATTTTGAGTTAACTGCTACACAGTTTTGACAAATTTAAATACCCTTAGTCATCTCCCAGTGCAGCAGTATATACAGGGATTTAATACTTCCACACTGAAGGGTTACGAACCACAATTGCCATGAGTGAGACGGTACTAGGAGACAGTCCTGTAAGAAACCTCCTAGAGTTGGAGTTGCAGTGGCTAGGGAAAGTATTGTGAAGAGTAATATGATATGATAAGAAGGCCTTACAGGTTTGTACAGTTTCACATTGTATGTCAAAGTTAATACTGCATACATAAAGAGTCAACTAAGCCATGATCTTAATTGTTTATAAATTGTGTGTTTCTGTTTACTTTACAAATCATGCAGCATGTAACTAATTTCTTTTTGAAGTTTATTGTAATGTTGTAGGAGAATATTGGTGGATATTACAGGCAGATGAACAGGAATAAATAAAAATGTATGGTTTGGTGAAAGAAAGGAAAATGACACAGGAAGTGCCAGGCCATGTACTTTGTTCTGTCAGGTTGTTCAGGACGACTGTTTAGTATTTGGTGTGGGATGTAAATAAAAAAAAAAACACTCTGATTCTGTCCTATCTTATTTTGAATATTGATCTGTTTCACTTTTGTTTTTTTTTGTAATGGTATGTTGTGATTACCTGTGAAATCTGTAGCTGCAATGTGACCCAAAGTGACCTTGCCTGAGAGATGATCATGCTTATAATTCAGGATTGATTATACTTAGCTAATATGGCAACAAGGTCTGTTCATAATGTGTGTATAATTACCTGTAATGTCTCATGTAGTAAAACCTCACTAATCTATAACCACAGTTTGTACCAGTATGTGATATATCAGAGGGAATGTCACATAGCCAAGTGTGGAGAGTGCCGTGTGTTAGGCACATGCATTTAATATAGTGGGAAAAGTGAATTTAATTGAACTGCATCTGTGGAGTGTTATTGTACAGAAATTGGAGTAATGATGTGAAATGTGTTTTACAGCTCGTATATCCAGAATGTAAGTATGACTTGCGAGGGTTAGATCTTTGTGCATATATGAATTTGACAGTGTTGCATTTTGTTCTCCAGATAAGTTTTTGTGTTTGCTCTTTGTGTGCATTAAACATGTGGCTGTACTGACTGAGTGTTGTGGCTGTTTGTGGACATTCCGAAACATTCCATGCTGTAAGGTTTGAGGTTTTCACGGTGGTGGTACCAAGGTTTTGAATGTGTGGAATGTGAGGCTGTGTTGTTGGGTGAGTGATTCCTGAGTGTCAAAAGTATTACCTTCAGAATGTGAGGAGCCTGTGGCCCCGTGACACCATGCTACTTCTGGAAGGTTTTAGTCCTCATGTTCCTTGCTGTACCCACTATATCTGTTGACACCTGCAGTGTTGTGTTGCCATGACAGGTGCAGCGACTTCCAGCTGACTTGATTGCGATGTACTTCCATCATTTCATCTTCTGGTAGACCTCTCAGCTGATTTGTGTACCATGTATATACTGGTGCGACTACCAGTGGGAGCACATCACTTGCGTACATGGCACGGGTAGTGCAAGTGGCCACCAGAAGTATTCCCAAACCATTTTTATAAAAGTTTATTATGAGTACATTTTAAGTCATTTTATTTATGTTCTTTTTTCCATATGTAAGGAAAACTGCAAAAATAATTTAGCAGGAATATTTGGTAGTTTGCCAGATAATCCAGAGTCACTTTGCGACCAGTGTGGTATGACTACCATGCATTGTAATGTATTACATTCATGGCAGTAGTCAGTTCAGTAGGTACAAGCAGTTTGTCTTAAGTCAGTAACCTGTTGCCATGTCAGCCTGTGTGTCTACCACAACATTGTTGCTTTGGCCTTCGTCTTGTTTGCTGCAGCAGTTGAAAATTACATCCACGTCAGGCTTTATGTATTGCTTGTGTGCCGCTGAGAAGTGAAGAGATGTTTGTTTAAAACATCAGATTTTTTTTTCATATGAAACATGTACATACATTTATGTAAGCTAAATATGTACCGGAGAATGATCCATTGAAATGACTGGAAAAGAAGTAGGAATTTTGTTTGTTACATGTAATGCTAGCGACATGTACTACTTGGTCTTAAAAATGTGAATACTGCTCAGTGAAATCTTTTAGACAGAAACATGAAGTATTTGTTGTAATAAACTGCAGGATAAAGTTGTGTCTATTTAGGCAGTAACATAACCTGCTTTTCCAGCACAACTTGCAAACACAGTTGTGCTAATTCAGAAAATGGCTGGAAACAGATTGTTTATGATGAGCAGTTTTGTGTCCCAAAAACAGTGAAACTGGCTGTTCAGTGAACAACTGCCTCACATCTTGTTTGAAGTGGTTTATTTTATGATGCTGTCAGTTGCTGAGGTTATATTGTGTCAGTATAGGATTAATGAGAGCACGGAGCATCTGACAGGAGAAAACTGGCAGTGCTTGGAGAAATCCAAATCCTGATGTGATGTTTCCATCACAAATTCTGTGTGGATAGGTCAGGGATGAGACCTTTGCCTTCCTGATGAGGCTGGCAGCTAACTGCCTGAGTCCTGAAAACTGACTTAAGTGTTCTGTGATTATTGTAGGGCTGTGAATTCACATAGTATTATTGCCATCGTAACTCATGACATATCGATCATGCACTGGGTAAGTCTTCATTTCAATTTGGATCTGTTGTACATGGCTTTACAGCACTGGTCTCTGTGGACATCTAGGTGCCTAGTCTGAAGAGAAAGATTTTTCCCAATTTGTATAATCTGATTCACATTCCATAATTACTAATTACACACCCAGATGATGCCATCACGCGCACAATAAACAGCTATATACTGCTACAGCAACAAGATTTGTGGTGTGTGCACTGTTGTGTCTGTGTTGTGGGTTTTCTAGCAGGTGATGCTGTGTCATTGGATGAATGGTTCCTAGTTTTTTGAAGGAACATAGTACATTCTTGTTTAAGGGATGCTGGGCCCAAGAAGACGTATGTAGATGGTGCATTTTAAGGATGCAAAGTCTGTTGCAATGGTAGTGCACAAAAATAACACTTTGCAGCTGTTACAAGACATTGCACAACTTACTGTAACTGAATGTGAAGGTGATAGTGAAGTTTGGCAGCAGCTTAGAATGGAAGAGATGATATTGACTTAAGAAATCAAATGTGCTCGTTAAAGTTTAAAATAAAATTGTGTGAAAATTAGGCACTATGATGGAACACTAGAAGTCCAGCATTTCTAAACTACTGGCAGTATTATTCCATGTTCTGCACATACAAAAAGCATATGCACAAGTTTAAAAGTGCCAGTATAGGCAAGTTTGTGTTATATATTGTGTTACTGTAAAAAAGCTGTTAGGACACACATCCATTGTGCTTGAAAGATGTGGTGAATGGCTGGAACAGTGTCAGTTTTAGGGCAGAAGTGTGCTACAAGTATTATATCTGGAATGCTCTAAAAACCAGATGTGCTGTAGGCAATATAATGTAATTGGTGCTGAATATTTCCAGTGGTTTCCCATATTCTCTAGATGTTCATGATGATAACATCCTGTGATAATGACTTGTAATTGATGTTTCATAACCCAACATACCTTAATTTTGAGGGCAGAACAATTTTTTGTTTGTAGTGGTAGTTTTTAATACCTGGGCACTTTGGTGATCCTGTAGTCCCAGTATAATTCTGCAGTTAGTTGAGTCCTCCAAGTGTAAAGCTGTGCAGTCTGGAAGAAGATCTTGATTCGTTATGGAGTTACGTACATTCTCTGCACATGACACACATATGGGACTGATAAATTGACTCTGTAAATAAGCTGCTAGACATGGCTGATGATAGTCAAAGCTTGCCACTGCTTCTCTTGGAAAACCTGGAATTATATTTCTGCCCATGACCATTTTTTTGCTTGTTTTTGCTGGCTGTCAGTGGCATAGTATCTTGGAAGGTCAGCTTGGTGTTTCTTCTTTTTAATCTGGCAGAATGAGATGAAAGTCTCCACATAGATATTGTACCCTTATTTGCTGTTTCTTTATTACCCAGATCCATGCAATGGGATGGGATCCACTGGACTTCTGTCTCTTTCTGAAGGCATTGTAATTGATAGATGAAGGAATTTCTGTAACCATCTTGCCTGTACATCTTTTGAGTCTGCTTTCATGCCATTTCTCATTTTTAGTTGTGTCGTTTAATCTGCTGACAACAGTCTGTCTTTTGGGATTTTGCCCTTCAGGTATGTGCTGTTTTACAGTGTGTGAGATTATTCTGCAGAATTTATTAAACTGAGTATCTGAAATGTTCAAACCAAGTTCTTACTATATTCATGCCATTTCACCTTTTTTAAATTCCAATATATTGAGGTTTCATGGTGGGTGTTTTGTGTTTAGTTCTGAAGGTGACTATTATTGCCATTCTATGTCCACATGTTGGGTGATCCACGATTTTCGTAAGAGCCACATCAGCAATATCAGTAGATGCCAAGTTACGCACTGGTTGTGTGGAGGATCGGTTGGCAATTGAGGTGTGTTGGTGTATCTTCATTTGCATAAAACATTCAATATTATTTGTTGCAGTAAATCTTTCTGCTGTCATCCCTGCTTCATTAACATTTTTGTATGGTGCACCTTGGAAGCAGGGACTGAAATCGTGAACAACTGTGGTTTGTTGTGATACATCTACTAGACTGCTAGGGTTCTATTTACCAGATATTTTGACATAGGTATGTAGTTTGATAAGTACCTTGTTGGTGTCCTTGTGTTAACAATACCAAACATGCTTCAGCAGTTTGTGCCCTCCTGTAAGAATGCCACTAGCAGTTTGCCTGAAATTAAGGAGAAGGTTAAGATGACAGTTTTTGAAATGGCAGTATTTTATCCTCTCTTCCCTCACATTGGTTTATATGTATACGAAATGTCAATTTGTTTGACCTTCCAGGTTCCAGTAGACTGGTTTAGGCCACCAGCAGTATATGGGAGAACTTCCCTGCCCTCATACTCCCAGCACAGTCCCTGCCAAGGGGTCCAGATGGGGGACTGTTTTACTCTGGGGTGACATGGCAAATTTAGTATTGAATGTGTAGTTTGATCTTTAGCTAATTTTATGTGGGGATCCTGAGTGTATGAGGTGGCAATGTACATCACCTACATGGTGGATTGCTTCTTGTTCTGGCTCCTGTCCTTTGACCTGTCTGGCAAGTGTGCCCCTACCAATAGCGAACTGCTGCTGGCATGGCTTTCAGTGTCTTAGGAGGTCACAAGCCCTTCCATCCCTATGGAGGGGATGTTTCTTGTAATTTTACATGTTTTAATAGATTTTAAGATTTATACTCCAAATTATGGAACATCCTATATTACAAAAAGCCATAAGACATAAGCATTCTGGTTAAAAGTTTCCATACCTGTCATACTTGAAAAATATTTGCTGGGGGCTGGTAATTCTTTATAATTACATAATTCATAACTTGAGGTAATCGAGTACGAGATGCCAAATTTGACTTCACTTGACAGCAGTGATATCTTCACCAGGTTGTAGATTCAGATTAATGAGGTTTTGCTTCATTGGTTCAAAATGAATTAGAATGTTCTCCATAATAAAATCCTTCAAAAAGTATGTCAGGTGGTGATAAAATCATGTTTGGGTTCTCCAGCAGGAAGGGTAGTGTCTTTATGAACCTGTTGAAATGTGTGTCCTAATATGAATTATACCTTTTGTAGTCGATCACACAGACAGTTTTCGTTTCCCAGTCGTAAGAGGAAGAAAGTTGAACATTGTTATTTTAATATTGTAGCAACTGTTCATGCCTGGGCTCTGCTTATGTGGCTTGTGCAAGTGCAGTTCTGTGGGTTCCTCAATATTATGTTGTCCTGCTCCATTTTGAGACCACTGTGTATGAGATCTGTACCTAATTTTAGACAACACAACATTGTTTTGTTCATGAAATACCTGCAGAGTGAGAAGTTCCCCATTTGAAATTTATCAGAAGTTTTTGTACCAGGCAGTCTGACGTGTGTGCAGTCATTGTCTGCCTTAAGCTGGAGGCTGTAGAGTGCACCTGTGAAGGATACGAAGAAATGTTGAAAGTATATGGAAGGAGCCATGAAATATAGAGCATTATTTCGAATTATCTACTTCATACACTTTGTCCATTGTGTTGTGTTAATAGATGATGAGAAGATAGTGACTTTTTTGGGACAAGATCAGTCCTTGTCCTCAGGTAAAAAACACCCAGTTAAGTGGGCTGGCCATGATAACAATTCATTGGCCTAAAAACTGGTCAAGTAGGCAAGAGATATGAATCAAGTTGTCCTAAAATGTATGTTGCTGACTGCAGTGATTCTAAAGCGGTATATGCATGTGTGTATTTAGTCCTAGTTTAAATGGTTACTTTTCCAGAGCTTGAGAAAAACTTGAACTATCAAGCCCAACTGAGTAGATTTTAACCATAGTTTTAGCATGAGGTCATGTCCACGCCTTGTCCCTGCAACAATGTGTTTTATTAATCTTTTTATTGCCTTGTAATATGCGGTGGATAATGTCCACATTGGTGACTGAAAAAAAATGTGGGACCAAAACACAGGTTTGTTCTACACCGGGATATTTTCCTGTGCAGTGAAAGAAGTATTGTGATCAGTTAATTCACCAAATTTTACATCATCTCAGATTGGGAATTTGAAGATGGGGGGAAAACATTTTCAGTTTATTTTGCAAAAAAAAAAACAGCTTTAATTGTAGCATAATGAAGCTGTGTCATGCTAAATCATCTGATCTTTTCACTCATCAGTTATTGATGGATTTTTTTAAATTTGGACATGACTTGACAGCTGTAGACCCAGAGGCACAAGGTAGCTAGAGCAAGCCTGTAATTTATAGTGGGTGGCAGATGAATTTAGCAAAAAGAAAAAATAAAAATACAAGAATTTAGAGAGATTTGGAGTTCTGACAAGGTAGACCTGCAGACTTACATTCTGAAGTGGGTGCCAATGTGTCTAACATACTCCCTCCATTTTCAGGGTGAAAGATCAACATCCTGAAGATGGAGGCACCATATTTCCCTAAAACGTTGGTGCCTTCTTGTCTCCCAAGCTGCATGTCGTCACATATCAAAGACAGCAAGTCATTTTTCTGAGAATATGTCACTTATTTACACCAGATCATCTCAACCATTGTGATTCTAAACAGAACCTATCCAGCTTGAACTCGGCAGTAAACACAGATGGATTTCTTTGTTTCTTGTGATAGTTATTTAGAATATGTTTGAATTCCTGTGCCACTATGCCACCTTGTGAAGAGTACAAAGGAACCTATAAATATACAGTTTGCCATCTGTTTTTGGACCAAGTAATTACTAATATTTCAACAAGAAGTAACAAGGTTATTTATGTATGATGGTTTATTGAATTGTGCGTGTACTATGAATGCATTCCATCAGAGAAACATGGTTTTGCAATGGAAATTTCAGTTGAACTCAAAATTTTGACTGATTTTTCAGGGTTAAGAATTAACATTTCCTGGCATATAGTATATAGCTGTGATACCAATGCTTACATGGTATGAAACACGCATTAGTTCTATTGAAGGTAGGTCAGAATCATGCATGCAGGCACAATATTAGAATCAGCCAGAGTATAATGAAATGTATTTGTATTCAGAACTGATCCATTTTCCAGTGTTTGAAAACATGCAAAGAATTAAACACAGCATTTTGGAGAGAGGCTCTTTCTCTGAAACATTCCGTTTAATTTTTTTTATTTTTATTTTTGAACTGTCGGCAGTGGACGAAGTTGACAAATTGGTTGGTTGTGAATGTGATACACCATCTTCAGAACTTCATGTAATTGTATTTGTGTTTGTTTTCTGGAAGTAGTTGAAGGAGTGGAACTCGAAATATGTGTTCCTGTTGAGCAGCACTTGTGAACATTCACAGGGTTTGCATACTTGAAAGTAATGTGCAATTCTCTTTACTGCTAATAGTATGCAATGAAAACTATGTTACACATTTCCTTACCACTTAATTTTGTAATGAGCAACAAAGTGCAATGTTTGTGGATGCACCTTTCTTAAAAGACAGCAGTTTTACATTGAAAGTGAACACCAAAGTGTCTCCTTGTAAATGCATACTGTCAACAGGTGTCAAAAGACTTCTGCAGATGGACATAGAGGTCATCTTGCGATAGTAAATAAGACTGCTGTAAAGTAGCAGCATATCTGTCACTCTTCATACTTAACATGCAAGACACTGGAGCCTGCCCACATCTCCCCCTCTCCTGATCTCATTGGTGTTTGGGTTCTGAGATTATTCTTTTTCTTGTTTTATCCTGGTTCTGGTTTGTTCCTTTAATGGCGTATATTCATTGTGTGAAATACTGTTTAATTGTACTGTGGGTGAATTCTCAATCAGTTATAATTTAACCATTATTTTGAGCAAAGTTTTGACTTCTCCATTCTGATTGAAACAAATGTTATATAAGATTGTGGGATCTCGCAACCATATTGATGAAGGTTGAAGTCTTCTGGGATGTTATGCCATATAGACTGACCAACCCTGAAAATAAAGGCATTGTGCTGTTTAAAAAATAATCAGTGTGGCATAATATTCCAGAAGACTTGGATCTTCCAAAGCTCTTTGTTTCCATACTTGATACCCTTTCAGGCCATATACTCATCCAAATAATATATAAAAATTGATCCTTTGCCTTGCAGGAACTGGATTAGTGTAGTCAGTGCAGTGTCTTAAGGCACTGGGCTGGATGAACAGGGATTTGAATTGCCCCAGGATTAAGGAGGTATTTCTCTTTTCAGACACATCCAGACATGCTCTGGGCCTCACACAACCACTCAGTGCTCTTTCAATAGCGGTAAAACTGCAGGTGTAGTAGGTGTGTCACTCACCTCAATCTGATACCAGGGTTAAGAATAAGTGGATGTGTACCTCCACTCCTCCTATGCCTTCATGGTGTATACAGGGACAGCTTTTCATATTTGCTTTGTTCTTTTCTGCATTTCCATGATAAAGACAGCCAGTTAGTGTTGTGGAAGTAATTGCTGCAACCACTGTTGAGCCTGCGAGTTGTCAAACGTATACTGTGCGGCCTGAATGCAGAAATTTCATACCTTGAAGTATGTGGTACAAATGATAACCATTGTGCTCTAACAAATAGGGTGACTTATTTTTATGAGCTTGGCCATTGTGGTTTGGATATTTAATTCGCATATAGTATAAGCACTGGAAACTTGTGAACCTGACTGAATTTTATAATTTTCAGACTAATAGGTATGTATCATCTGTTAGTTTCATGATGCCCAGTGAAAAGCTAGTTCTGCCCTTCACAGTAGTGTTAAGCATATTGGCACTGGACATCACTATGTAATGTTCTGATAGTTTTAATTCTGGGGAATGACCAAACAGCTTCTTTGCATGTTCTGACCTTTTGGATGTGTGAAGGTGTAAGTACAGAAACATACCTGTGGGAAGACAAGATTGGAAGAACAATTCATGTACTTACGCTACTAATGATGAAAATTCAGCTTTGATAGGAAAAGTAAAGGCCCTTGCTTTATAAGGCTTCATGCACTCACATTTTCTTACCCTCAGCATTTTGATGGGGGTGAGTGGACAGCTATATCTTGAGGAAGATCCCCCAGTCTGTTCTGAATGGGAGGCTGGGTGGGTTGCAGGGTCATTTTGGACACTCGCTGAAGAGCAGCAAAATCTCAAATTGGACAGTTGCTGTGCAGATAGAACACACAAAATGTATTTGACTTGTTCTTATCCACAAACTTTTTTTTTTTACCAAGATTGACATAATAGTGAAGAAATATGAGTTATTTTACTGCACATTATTTAAACTGTTATCACAAGCTATAATCAAATCATATTTATTGTTTAGTCTCACGCACATTTTTTAGACATGACTTCCAATGGCTTGTTGTTATCAGTACTAAACTAAAGTCAAAATGGGGTCACACCTGCTCCCCATTTATTGTCCTTCCAATTATCAGCCATTTTGTTCAAATACTACCAACAGCTTAGCAATTCAAATGATTTTTTTGTGTCATGTTTAGTCTCTAAACATTTGAGGCCATCAGATGACAAAAAAAATATAAGAAACTAGCATTTGAAATATTTCTTTGTGTGAAGCTCACAGTTAATTATTGTCAGCCTTGGAGGACTTATAGCAGTTTGTATATGAGGTTAGCAATTATACCTGTTAGTGTGTGTAAGATTCTTAAAGATCACTTCTGTCAATAATATCTGTCACTCCTGATGCACCAAAGGGACACTTATGCAACAGCAGAACTTTTAACAGCCCCATTTATTTTGTATTTCTTTTAAACAGGAAATTAATTTCTATTTTTATGTGGTTCATATTCTGATATTAATTAGCAGTCATATGAATGTGTTATCCAATAGTGTACATATGACTGAACAGCAGCACTGGCATTGTTATCTAATTCTGTAGTCTCCAGGTGGTGTGATACCACAGTTTATAACTTTCTTTGGTTCTTGTTTCACTTGTAAAAATTGCAACACCAGTAGCAGCTTTTGTCACACTGTCTGGGAATTTTATTTTGTTAATTTTGATGTGTAGTGTTTTGTACGTGGGGGAATGTTGTGAAATGTCTCGTCTTATGGGAAGGTGTTTAGGATTGTGTCAGGGCTGTCCACTTCCATGGTACTGTTTTCTTTTTGCCTCATTCTTATATTCCTGTTATCCTTATAAATTCAAGTGTTTGGTATTGATGGTTTTCTGCAGATAGTATGGACATGTGGGTGCATGTTAAAGATGTATTGGTGCAAAATTTTTATTCTAAATATTGCAATGTGAAGTTTTATTTTAATTACTGAGCTTGAATAGCTCAGTGTAGTGATTAGGCTATTGTCTTACCAGTCCAGGGCTAGATTCCTGGCAGAGGTAAGAGGTTTTTCTCTTCTCTGAAAGATACAGCGTGGCTGTATGGCTGCCCACCATTTTGTTCTATGGGTACAGGATCTGTGGAGGGGCAGAGGGGTAAAGCAGCTGGGGCATGAAGTTGACCACCCACAACCATCCATTGTCAAGGTTATGATTGGTTAGAGCTATACCCCTCTTCCTGTATATGCCTCTGTGGCATGTATGTGGACACTTCACTCCTTCCCAAATTTTTAGTGTGCACTCTTTCTGACTGGGTATTCTTGATACCTTAATTGGGTGTCTGAAGGCTGTAGAGTGTTGCAACCTCAGAAGCCTGATAATTTGTATTTCCCTCTGAATTATATTTGTTCTGCAACCAATGGGGGGGGGATCTGTTATATATACAGGGTCCTTGTTTCTATCTGACAGCTTCCTGCCACTATTTTTGCCCATGTGGGCAATTGGTTGAATGTTCTCTGTTAATACAATAAGCAGGTAACAAGAAATGGCATGCAGTATTTGTCATATAAAGGAATGACCCTGTATTGGACATGGGAAAATGAGAAGAAAACCTGGAAGGAAGGGGCCACTTGACAGACTTGAACATAAGAGAAGGATAACATTAAACTGGTTTGTAAAGCAATATGATATGATAATGTAGATTAGAGTGAAGATTCATATTACAGTCTTGTGGGTCATGACACTGTGGAGGGTTAGGTGGATACTCACAATAGAGATATGGATTAGAACTGACACAAAAAGTGGAGTAAAATCTATGTGGAAAATATTATTGGAACTTCTGGTTCCATAATTATGACTAGCTGAACTGTTGCTAGCATCTGTATTGTGCTCAAGTTTATTAATTAACCTTCTTCTTGGTGCCAAGGCACATTTGGTTACACTAAGCAACACTGAGTTAATTAACTTCACTGAAGCAAGATGTGAGGTTTTCATGGCATGTATTTAAAGCTTCAAGTTTTTGTAGACGTGGCACCATGAAACCTGGTAAGTAGTTCCAGACATTTCAGAAGAACATGTCTATGCCTGCAAGGGTTCCAAGTGAATGAAGAATGGACCTTCAACCCGTGAAGATGAAGGTGACATGCTCCTTTGAAATACGGGGAACCACCTAACCTAGCATTGCAGCATTCTGTTCCACAAACATGGCACAACATTTGTAAGTGTCTCAAATGTAAAGTGAGTCTAACAAAGACATTCAACTACCAGTGAAAAGTCGACCTTTATCTTCAAATAATTGTGATCCAGACTGACGCATGTTAGCCACATGAACATGTTGTGCAAGCTCTGTGCTGACTGTGGCATCTGGTACATAAATTTCATGCCCATACAGCTGAACAGGAGTATTGCAGTTAAGGCTAAAGTTTCATCTGGTGTCAGAAACTTTCTCTACATTACTAAAATTAATCCTGTCTCACATTCATTTTCGCAGACTGATTAGGATAGGACCAGATCAGAGGTCACTTCTCAATATGTAACAATTTTCAACAATCCTCATTTGGAGATAAACTTCAGTACTCAGTTGTAGTCTTTTTAGAAATGTTGTTGCATTTAGTGCAACAGTTTACGTATAGACACAACAAATCTGGAACATGAAGAGAATGACTGTGCACGTAACAACTGCAGCCACTGGAATAGTGACAAAAGGTATAAAGAAAAATGTGGAAGCCATACCAGGGAAACATTCAGTTTATTCAATACAGAAGACAGCTGTACTTGGAACATAACACATAATACAGGAAGTCTTGCAGTGTGAAACTTGAGGCCTGAGCAGTGGGGATCACCATTGGTTCAAGAGGTGAAGTACTGGGAAGAAAAGGCCTGTGACAAGAGACAATGACTATAATAATAATTTTTATTATTATTCAATTCTCATACTCTGTAAAATTTGTTTTCCCAGTGAATACATGACTATTCCTCCTAATGTCCCTTTGTTTTTATATCAGGTTGACCTTCAAATATTTAGGGGTTTATGTACACTACACTTTCAATCTTGCTGATTAATTGGAACTGATTAAACCATCACAATCATCCAATTCCATTTTTCAAAGTAAAACACATAAACTTATTTATTTCTACAAACCTATGAAATACAAGTATATAATATATACAGTAGCCACAGTAAGCAGAAAATGTGGAAGTTTATTTTTGAGAAAATACAAACATATTTTGGAACTACAAAATACATTGAATTATTTCCTTACACAAAAAATGGTACTATGTCCATCCTCATTCTCTATTATTGCTGTAGTTCCAGTCATTGATTGTACAGTGTTTTCCTGGAATGGTTTTGGAACTTCTGTAAACTTCCTCGAGTCAAAATCAGTTTTCATCCCAGTGTGCTTTGTTTCTACTCACTAACGATTAATATTTGTTTAAACATGTATTTGTACTTTTATTGCACGTAGGAATAAATTAGTGTCATCTTGTGTCTTTTATTCATGTTACTAGCAAAAAATGTACTGTACATACAGGGTCATTATTTTAAATGATAACTATTAGGTGCTGCTTCCTGTTGGCTTCTTTTGTATTTGTGTAGACCACTTACCTGACCCCCCCCTCCCACACGCACACACACACACACACACACACACACACACACACTGTGGGAATTGGCAAATCATAGTTGTCAGTTGAAATAAAGACAATGAGACAGTTGTTTGGTTTCTGAGTATAAATCAAGCAGGCCATAAAGTGTAACTCACAAATTTAACTTCTCATACCTGCATTAACTGCTTTTATTATTGGTATTACTGTATGATGATATTTTTAAAGTTAATACCTTTTCATGAATTTTATTATGTGGTTGCCAAATCACTAGTATTAGAATCTGTCTCCATCTATGCACACGCATTTCAGCTGGCATGGTAGTGCAAGTGCAGTACCCTAACATATTCAGGTAATTTGATTAGCATCTGCAATGCCCAATTTTGTTTTCAGTTGCTTCAGGTGTTCTTGTGTTCAGTAAATGTACACACTATCATGCAATCACTAAGTTTTAAGTCACCTGTATGTGACAGAAATAGAAATTAATAATGAAATGCAGTGTAGTATTTTCATGCTTAGTTTCAGTTCAATGTTTGGAGCCCTTAAGCAAGAGTGTTCATTAGTAATGAGTGCCTCAACCGATTTTCATATAAAGCAGCGATCAGTGAAAGAGTTTTTGATGCTAGAAGGTTGCACACCAATCGAAATTCATAGGCATGTGAAATCAGTTTACTGAGATGGTTGTATGGATGTGAAAAATGTACGCAAGTGGGTCCAGCGTGCCAAAAGCTGTTGTGCAGGTGAGATGAGTGGCTTTGAAACTACAGAAAAGTTTGTGCCAGATGGGTCCCGAGACAATTGACTGACCCCATGAAGGAACACCGGAAAACTGTTGCTCAAGAACTTCTTAACCAATATCGTCTTGAAGGGGATGATTTCCTCTAGAATATTGCCACTGGAGACGAATACTGGGTTCATCATTAGGACCTGGAAAACAAAAGGCAATCCATGGAATATCACCATCCAGGTTCTCCGAGTGTAAAGAAATTCAAAACTGTTCCATCAGCAAAAACAGTCATGCTCACCATCTTTTGGGTTCCAAGGTGCCTGCTTTACACGGAATTTCTGACTAAACGATTGACGGTGAATTCCAACAGGTATTGTGCAACCTTACGATCACTCAAGCAATGCATCTGCAGAATCAGGCTGGAAAGAAACATGTTTCTTTTGCATCACAACAACACAAGGCCACATTGCAGTACACAAACTCAGGATGCCATGACATAGTGGTTCCACACCCTCCTTACAGCCCAGATTTGGCACTGTCAGACTTCCAGTTATTCCCAAAATTGAAGATGTTAAAAGGTCAACACTTTTTCATTCGATGCCAAAGTTGAGACAGCTGTGCACAAATGGATCAGCAGCCAACCAGAAACTTTCTTCATGGACGGAATGAACAAACAGATAGAAGGAATGAAAAAATGTCTAGCTGTAAATGGTGACTATGATGAAAAGTAAGTGTACAATGTGTAAGAGAAATAAATTTCTTTCATTGTGATATCACTGTTCTTATTTTATATTTTCAGAAGCTTATTTCATACAACTGGAGACCTTACTTATCAATAACCTCTCGTATTTAAGATAAAATGGGAACGTAATGAGTCGTTGCAACAGCTATTTAAAAACTTCACAGAAGCCTATGATTCAGTTATGAGGAAGGTCTTTTATAATATTCTTATTTTGTTTGGTATCCCTCTGAAACTGGTAAGGCTAATAATACTGTGTCTAAATGAAACCACAGAGTCTGAGTAAGTAAACATTTGTCTGACACATTTCCTATTAATATTTTGATCCAACAAGATGCTTAATTGCCATTGCTCTTCAACTTTACTTTAGAATATGCAAGTAGGTGGGTTCAGGCAAACTAGGCGGGCTTGAAATTAAATGTTACAAAACAGCTTCTGGTGTATGCTGATGATGTTAATATATTCGGTGGAAACATACATACTATTAAGAAAAACAGCAACTTTAGTAGTTGCTAGTAGTGGATTGGTCTAGCAGTAAATGCTGAGAAAACTGAGTATATGGTCATTTCTCAAGACCAGCATGCATTAAAAAATCACAAAATAAAGATGGTAATATAACTCTGAAACAATCCTAAATCCCTAACAAATAAAATTCCATTCAGGAAAAAATGAAGAGCAGATTGAAGTCAGGAAATGGTTGCTATCATTCAGTGCAGAATCTTTTGTCTTCCAGTTTGCTATCCAAAAATATAAAGATTAAGATATACAAACTATAATTTTGCCTGTTGTTTTGTATGGGTGTGAAACTTGATCTCTCACATTGAGAAAAGGGTGTTGAGGATGATATTTGGGCCTAAGAGGGACAAGATAATGGGGGGGGGGGGGGGTGAAGATTACAAAATGAATAGCTTTATGGTCTGTACTCCTCTACAGATATTATTCAAGCGATCAAATCATGAGGAACTATATGGGCTGGGCATATGACAAGTTTGGGAGACATGAGAAATGCATAGTGTTTTGGTTGACAGACCTGAGGGAAAGAGACTACTTTGAAGAACATGGCTTAGATAGGAGGATACTACTGAAATTAATCTTGAAGAAATGGGATGGGGATGCATGGACTGGATTGAGCTGGCTTAGGACAGACAAGTGCTGGGCGCATGTGAACATCGTAAACCTTCGGATCCCACAAAATGCAGGGAATTTTTTGACTAGTTGACGACCTGTTGGCTTCTCAAGGAGGATTCTGCTCCATGGACTTATTGAGTTAGCATGAAATTATATGCTCCTGTTTATAAAATAAAGGGGTTAAATGAACGTATCATCACCAATGTGACCCGTAAGGAATGAACCGGATTTCAGTTAAGAACCGCTCGCCAATCTCTAACACAGACATTACCGCCCTTGCCATGTATCATTACGTCTTAAGACCCATTTTCGGCCGCCAGATAACATCCAAAATGGACACCGCACTGCCCAGTAGCCATTTGGGCAATATAACCAGTCTTATTTTCTCCAAGCAATGGAGCAGAAACCTGTAATCCTTCGAAGAGAATCTCTGAAATTACGACAGTTACAAATCCACGTTATTTGTGCAGTGACATGTTGCAAGTTTTCAATTGAATCAAAGTGTTTTACATGAAACTTCAAAAACTTAGACAACTGTAAACACGCACTTGTGGTACCACAAGCAGCTGAACTAGATTTATGTGTACTCGGCATGGCTCGATGGATGTGTTTCGTATGTCACAGACCATTGATCATGGTATATGGCATAAGTAGTAATTATTATTATTTTTATTTATTTAACGTTCCATAGATCCACAAACAACTTCAAAGTTTAGGATATAGAACATGTCAATAAAAGTATATAAGTGTAAATACATTGGTCTTAGGAATCTGTTTCCAAGTCAATACATGCAGTCTGGGAAACAAAGTTTGTATATAAGATACATAGGACACTCATAACTACAAGCAGACAGTTTTATACATAGTCATAAACAGAGAAGCATATCAGATATGTAAGTCAACATTTGTAGGTAGTAAATCACAGAACGTAGATTACACATATTGATAAACTAGTAC
>Ga0131853_10007664_pt1 | contig 19579 bp, 16 predicted proteins | sample TergutLab28metaG_FD_92764 | JGI IMG/M metagenome (GOLD analysis project Ga0131853, IMG submission 92764) | Labiotermes labralis P1 segment gut microbial communities from Petit-Saut dam, French Guiana - Lab288 P1 (version 2) (version 2) | ecosystem: Host-associated > Arthropoda: Insects >... | reverse complement strand
ACCACTCAATAGCTACTCACACACTGAGGATGGGGACCAGCCATAGTCAAGGTCAGACAATCAGGATATGGTGTACAATGCTGCCAACTCTCAGCAGTCTAACACTTACCAATACCCTACAGAAAAAAAGGGCGGAAACTTTTTGAAGTACCTACGTATGTAACAAACTTCCTGGTTACATAAAAGAAATAGATAGTTATAAGACCTTTAAGAAGGAATTGAGATCCCTTCTTCTTCTGCATTCCTTTAACTCAGTGGAAGATTTTTTAGCTTTGTAACTATGTAACTTCACTAGCTCAGTATTTAATTTAAGCTTTATTACACTATGTATAAGCAGTTCTGAAATCACTTGTAGAATCTTATGTTAGGTTGCTACTGGACTTATCTTACTTCATGTACATTGCTATAAATTGATGAGTCTACTATCATATGTATGATATTTGGACTAGTAAACTAAACTAAATCCTCTTTAAACACCACAGTAATTATTGTTTGCCAGAGCTGTCATTGAGGTGCAACACAGTTATCAAATGCCTAAATAATTTGATAGAAGTATCACTTTGATCATTTGCCACAAAACCAGATATTTTGGGGTTTAATTTGATGATCCTGTTACAAGTATTTACTGTGTGAGATTTATGAATTGGGCATGGAGTTGCTACTATCAGTTCTGATTTACGAATTTCCTTCTTGTAGTTTGTCAATTATCAGCAGGTAAGAGCTCACCACATAGTGATCCATTGTTCAACATGGAGGTTAGGGGTCATGCTCCTAGAGGGTTGGAAAAAATTGTGATATGCTTACTTCTTATGGGAAGAATAACGTTCTGTGGATGGGGTCACTTATGGACCCTCCCGTTACTTAAACTACATACATTTTTGGACATTAACCACTTACTTAGTGCTTCGGTAGCTGTTGCCAGCTTCACAGTAGTTGAGTGACTGCCTGCCTGCATTTATCCTTGTTTATTTAAATGTTTCGGTGTCTGGCAAATTTTTTCCTCATATTTTTTATTGTAATACCTCTGTATGACATGTTTTATTCTATTTTATATTTTCCCATTTTATATTTTCTCATTTTATTCTCTAATTTAAATTTCATGAAAGACCGACATTTAATCATATAATTTTATATTGTCTTCCACATTGTGTTTTTTAAAGTATACGAGTCTGAAAATGACCTAATTTAGGTTAAAATATGTTGCTTGTTTAAACATACGGACTCTGTTGTCTAATAAGGATGGTTGTATCGAGACTGATATTGATTTTACTTTTCCTTGTGTATTTAATTATTTTTAATCACATACTGTTAAAACCACACTGGGCTAAACCATGTTGATTCAGCATGTAATCTATATTATAATGTGTCTTTGTAGAGCGAGATGCCCGTTATAGCAAGTGGAAGATGGCTGTGAAGAGAAGTCTCGGTTGGGCCACTACAAAGAAGTCTGTTGCGATGACAGGTAATGGTGCTGTTATTACTGTGAACAGTTATGTAGACTAAATTGATTTTATAACTTTGAAATGTGAGAAGTCCTCCCATAATAATGTGTACAGACAGTACCTTTAATCATGTCCCAAGCATAGGAAAATACATGCATGCTCTGCCAGGACAGTACTGACAAGACTTTTCACAACTTATCAGTCGTGGAACATGAGATGGGCACTTAGTCATATGTTGTGGGTCATGGACAATATTGATGTATTCTATTGGACAAGGAGTGCTCATTTGCCTTACTTTTGTAACGTATGTGTCATGGAAGAAATATTAATGGAAGGTCTGTAAAATATATCCTGCATCAGTTGTGCCATGTAAATGAATGTATATACAATAATGGAAAAATTCTGAATGCCATTGAAGAGAAATTTGGTGATATTGGTGCTTGAATGGAAAGAAGCTTCTGAAAATTTTTGCAGTGGTTGGCTGTTCAAAATGTGATGTCAAAAATCTGGTGTCTTCCGGTAACTATACTATAAAAGCTGGAACCATACGACAACTCTTCCCATACATAGCTTTTGTGCTGATGCTGTTCTAAATCCACAGCATCTCTTTTCTCTAGACTGGGAAGCAATAAGTTAGTTTCAGGAAGCAGCAGCCTGTGGCTTTTTTCATCTGAAACTCTAACTTTTTTCTACAAGGCTTAGTCTGTATGACGTGGGAGTGTAAAAAGACAAAATAATAGTATTGATGTTTCAAAACAACAATTTGCAATTCATGCAGTTCCTTTGCATGGCCTTAAAATCATGGTCTGGTTGTTGTAAATGTGCAGAATTGTTAGGCCCACACATGTGTGTGTGTGTGTGTGTGTGTGTGTGTTTTATTGAAAGGGTGATGAATTCCTACTGCCTGACTCCATTCTTCAGAGAATGATGAGGAGAAGAAAACTGATGGCTGCTTCATTCAAGCCAATGCTGTGGGCCATATAGCAAACTTGTTGGTTCATGCCACAGAAAAGGCATTTGACAAATAGTTGATAACTGTGGATTGCCACTACATCTCCAGATTTGAGATACTGTGATTATTATATGTTGGAGACACTGCAATACGGGGTTGTTGTGAACAACAATTGAAATATACTGTTTGAAGAGAATTTACTAATATTTCAAGACAAGAATTCTGTGATGTGTTGAGAAATGTTTTCAGATGGTGTTAGGCCTGCTTAGAAGCTGAAATTTAGCACTTTGGGTCTATTGTGTGTGGTAAGGTCAGTTGAACTTCAAGGGAAACACAGACTGTAAATTTCCAACAGATGCAGGATTTTGTGCAGAAAGCTCCCGTTAACAACTGCCTTGCTCTGGGATGTGATGAAATGGACATTCTGTACTCTGTGCTGAAGAATAAGGTTCTTCAGAGACCGTTCCTGTACATTTTCATAGTTCTTGTTGGGAAGATTTTTTCTTAATGTATCAGTTTGTATGTTCAGGTTTAGCAGAGTAGTACATGTTATTGTCAGGATATTTGAAGTCTTAAGAACGTAATGAATGTTGTGGTTGTAGCTGAAATGGAAGTAGTCATAATACAAGGAATTTTAAGTGCAATGAATTAATAGCAGTAAATGTACTAAAACTGTAAAATGAAATTTAACATGTTGTTAAACAAGCAGATTTAATATCTGTTAAAAAAAACCCCATCTGGCTTTCCTCATAAAATAGTGGCTTGACTAGCATTAGTGGCTTGCAACTTTTTCAATTTCTTTTGTAGTGGCAGAAGCTGTATTTACATTGCTTGTACCACTAAAGTGAGTTTCACTTTACTTGAAATCTTGATGTAGTCATTTAGATATGGTTTTTGAGTCATCTTTATGGTCCAGATTATTTTCTAATTGATATATGAGTATGAAACTGTTAACAGTTAATGGAAACTAGGTCTAAGGTGTAGATCTGAAGCCATTTGATTGCCATGATTCCATATTCAAATCCAGCTGAGGGTGTGGATCTTCATTTCTTGTGTTTGTTGTGTGTTGTACTGGTAGTGACGTCTGTGTTGAACTGATAACTCATTCAGAAGGGTCATATCAGGTGTGTGTGTGTGTGTGTGTGTGTGTGTGTGTGTGTGTGTGTGTGTGTCTAGTTGTATGTGATCTAGCAACCTCAACAGTGAGACATGCTGGGCATAAGTTGGACGTTTGCACCACAAAAAAATGTATAAACTGTCTCATTTCAGTAATGAAACTAGGCAATATTCTGTTTGCATTGTAGACTGTTGACAGACATCAAAATGAATTACCCTTGAAATTTAAAGTTACACAGAAACTCATTATTTATTTTCTTCTATGTGTGGTTAATGTTAAACAGCTTTGCTTTTAATGTATATATTTAATTTCCTTTAACATCGTAGCATTGGTTTTTCTTGAAATGGTTGCTTAGCAATGATTATTGTGCAACTAAGAGTGATGTGTTTGTATTCTTGATAGAGCATGTGATTGATTGTAAGATTAGTATGAAATGAAATGTTTGAATTGGTACTCATGAGTGTATAAGTTATGTATATTATCATGATTTTTACTTTTGTGTGTGATTTTTCACTCTTACTTTGATCTGATATTATAGTACAACTGTTTATAAGAAGCATAAACACACAGCACTCTGTTGCATGTGTAGTTTCAGGACTGAAGATATAAGTATAGAAGAATAAGTTTTATTAACCCCTGTAACACATACCATGAGGTAATTTGATAACTGGTGGCTAAAGTTTCAGCATGTACACTGAACAAAAAAATTGTAGTAGTGTCTACATTGTAGTGTCTTGTGTTGGTAAGAAGCAGTGCAACTTAGATGTTGTTTCTGTACTGTTAATAACCATTCACATATACATACATCAGTCATCACCAATATCACTTGAGCAAATTTATACTGTTCTGTGTTATATACAAACTGAGTTGGATTTTGTATACAAACAATGCTGGTAAGTACAAATAAGAAACTCATATTCTTTTTGTTGATAGTTGTAAGCAGTGAGAGTCCATTGTAATGAGAGTTTGTAATAGTGTAAGTTTGCCATAGGGAATATGGTAGTTTAGTCACAGCCATATTTGCATTTGACACAATGAATAGTGCATCCAGAATAAAATGCTTATTTTTGTGGGTATTTCATAGCTACTGGCCATGCAGAAGTCTGTAAAGTAATTAGGAACTGTTATGTAAGATGGAATATACATGTTGCTTGTGTTGGTAAATTATGATTTAGTGACCTTTGAAAGACTACCATGCAGGTTTTATAATAGTGAGAATTTATATATGGTACGGTGAATTGACTTAACATGGCATCACATTTGTATGCAATTGAACAAACATGGTGGCTGTAAGGTTGCATTTAGGTATATCAACTGCCGTTGTATTGTCACTGCATATTGGCATAACATTTGCTGTACATACTTTTAAAGTCTCCAAATGAGAAACTTCCCACTACAAATAGCTGTCTTGAAAGTTTTTCACCAGTTAGCAAGAATTTTACTTTAAATTTTTTTAGTATTGTTGAGAGAGAAAAGAGGGAACTGGTGACAGCAAGGACATGGGGTTACACCAGTAACTGTTAAAGGTAGACAGTTGGACTTTGATGTGGAAAGAAACATTGTTAACAAGTTGGAGCATAGCACTTCTGGTGTGGTTAGCTCCCTAGCCCCTAATTTAAAAATGATGAATAATTTGAAGAAAATCGCTGACAGTGTGTTTTAATTATACCCCTCCAAGTTTATGCAACACACACACATACTTTGCATGGCTTCTCTGCATTTTAGTAATAGGTTTACAGTTTATCTAAATGCAGTCATCACTTTTTTGTTTCATGTGGGATGGCATATTGTAGAATGTTGTGTTTAAATTATTATCTGTTTTTTCAGCCTCTCTAGCTCTGCTGTATTTCTTGTGTGTGTGTCTCATAAGTGGTATGATATTATCATAAATTTATGTAGGTCTTTACATAAGGTGTCTTACTTCTGTCCGATTTTAGTAAAACTTGGAATGTGAATGCAAAGTGTAGTAAAAATCTCCAGTATAAAATGTCATAGTTTCTGTTCAGGGAGACCCAAAGTTTTCCGTGTGGAGGGATGCATGGATAGATGGGCAGGCAGACAGGTCTGTATGTGTCAAAGCTTATGCTTCGTTTTGGCAGACTGCTTGTGATCATGGCTAAAAATCAGTAGCGGTGAGACCATTCTTAAAAGTAGCTGTACAGTACTTATCAGATTCTATGCAATTAACTCCACTGGTAGAGAGACTGTCCAGACCACACCGTGCCAGTTTTTTACATTCTGTGACTTTCATGCTTACAAGTAACCTTGAGAAGGAGGAAGTGTAGCCAGTGTGATGTGTGAGGCTTTACCAACATTAGTTAAAGATGAGTGATTCTCAAATTACTCACCAAAATGAAAGAGTTAACAAACAGGCACTTGCTGGTACAGAATAAGTTGGTGGTGCATTGTTAAAATGTACTTGCAACAGACTTCTTATAGGAAACAAAACACGTAGAGAACTTCTCTGTATTGCTGTTGATGGTAGGGTTGACATGTACACTGTTGAGTGTCGAAGAGGAAGGATAGAAAGGGACTGGTAGTGGCTTTAATAATCATTTGTGTCAGTAGTTCTCTGTTGTGGGGAAAACAGTGTGTAAAGAGAGTTCATGAATTTGTTGCAAATATATAATGCAAAACAAATATGAGACAAAAGTTATTATCCCTAATAATAGTGATGCATTGTCAGAAGTGTAGGATGAGTTTGGTTTGAATCACTTGAAAATTCATGGAGGTACAACCTGACTGGTAACAGCAAAAGTGATTCATTTATATTTTATGTGTTTGCCATTGTTTTGTCACTTTAAGTGTGTTTGTGAACAACTTAGGTGTTGCGACAACCAATGTTCTGTATTCAGTATAATTATCTGCAGAATACTGCACATGCATTTAATGTGCGAGAAGAATTCAGGGACCATGAGATCTGAATTTATAACATTTTTATCAACTAGCAGTTTTATATTTTTTACAGATTTTGTTTCTATATGCTCGATGACATTGTTTCAATAGTGATTAAATATATAGAAATGTATTTGGGATTTCTTTTTTGAATCCCAAAAGATATAGGGAAAGATTGTGAAGTAATAATAAACACACAGTGTCCTTTATTTGTGAACCTTTCCTGTTTGAGGGCAGACAGCTAATGTTAGTTCAATGCAGCATATAAATGTTGATATAAGAATAAGAATTCCATCACACCGAGAAGAGAAGAAGAAAAAACTGTAATTGGGCACAAAAACATCAGTTCCTGGAGCATAGTAATCATTCTAGAACATTTGATATCCTCTGGTAGTGGTAATTGTCCAGTATTCTTTCTTGCATCTGTGGCATTATTGGAACAAGAACATCTCACCTTCAGACAACATTCTAGCCACATGAATCCAATCTGCCCTTATTAATTTTCCCCTCTCATGTACATAAAGGAATAGTTAACTTCCTAAAAAATTTCTGTAATGAGCAGTCATTAAAAATCCTTTGATAAATTGTAGTCCAAATAGCCATTTTCCTAGTATTCCATGCCTACTTTTGCTAAGAACATCTGTTGAAAATTAGTTCTTACTACCTCATGTGGATACTGCTTGCTCAGCAGTGCGATTCCTTGACTTGTTGACACCGTAACTGACAAGGTGAACCTCATCGATGAATACACTGTTGGGCAGAATTTGTAGACATGGTCACACCCATTCACAAAATTGAACACAGCTGGTACAAATCTTTGTATTTGAAGATGTGTTATGGATAAACTGCACCACTGTTAAAAACCCTACGTATCTGACATTGGAAATTTTGTTCATAGGCTTCTCAGTTATAACATTATCTTCCAAAAGCCTAGGATGCCATGTTCTGCTTTTGCTCATAGAAATGAGTCAGTGTAGCTTAAACTTCTGTGTACATTCTGAGTTATGTCTTGATATGGCACTCTACACCCTGGGTGCCATCACTGGTATTCCATCATAACAGATATACCATGTCCATTGCCAGAACCATATACAGAATGCATGTTGGCATATTCCTCATTTATAAATATTATGGGCAATTCAGATAACAGTTTTGCACTATGAAACACAACCATACAAAATGAGACTTACAAGCAGACAGAATTATTCTGTAGCTGACTGGGGTAGGTATCTAAATTTTACCTTATGGATTATGAAAAACATTAGCAGAAAAAGGTTAAATATGAAATAATGTTTAGTATGGCAATATGTGTGTGTGGCACTTACCGTCAAAACACAACTATTTTATTGGTTAATTATTGTAAGGTTTACAACAACATGTTTCGGCCCTATTCCTGGGCCATCATCAGGTTGTGTCATGACCTAGAGTAGGCTATACTACATGCTACTTATTGGATGTTTTGGAGAGCTCTCCATAATACTGTGTGTTACCATATATATACTATATATAATAATATTTTCTACCGGGATTAATCGCTCCAGAGTTTTCTGTGAGTATGACGCTTATCTTATGTTATATATATATTAACATGTATGTACAAGTTGACACAACCTGATGATGGCCCAGGAATAGGGCCGAAACATGTTGTTGTAAACCTTACAATAATTAACCAATAAAATAGTTGTGTTTTGACGGTAAGTGCCACGCACACATATTGCCATGACACAACCTGATGATGGCCCAGGAATAGGGCTGAAACATGTTGTTGTAAACCTTAGAATAATTAACCAATAAAATAGTTGTGTTTTGACGGTAAGTGCCACGCACACATATTGCCATACTAATTGTATATCACACAACGGGGATGACGCACATAAAGATTATGAAATAATGGTATTTGTGGCAAATAAAACAGAGGTTTTAAAGCATGTACAAAAAATGTTATAAAGTTTCTTGTTGCCTAAATACATAAAATGAGTTTGTAGGGGCGTTTTGCTATGTGCATTTGTATTTGGCAACACAGGTTTTTAAAAGGTTATGTTGTTAAAAGCAGTGTGAGCTTGCCACACTGGCACTCATCTTGATTAAGGATACACTTCAGTGAACTTGATAAGTGTCCAGTTGATGGATGTTGTATAGGACATTGTTTGCTCCAGATGACCTATGAATACAGACTCGAGAAATTGGCGAGCTTATTGCAGAAGACTCTGTACAATAATAAACAAAACTTTAGCGTCAGTCACGTCACTTTGAATGTTAGTGGTAGCCAAAAGGTGTTCGTAAGATCAGGTTCACCAGCTTACAGACATAGAAGTTCTGAAGAATGCTGCGTTTTGAGATTTGAAGCCATGTATATTTGATAACTTCATTTCCATAAGCATTTCTGAATATTTTGTACTTTCTGTAGCGATTTTTCCCAAGTGTGACACAAAATTGATGATCATTCATGACGCTACATGATAACAAAGAAAATCACATCTTGTATATGGGGCTCATTGAACTAGAACTTTCTCTTAACTAATTCTGGTGGTCATAGCATGAATAAATAGAAAGCAGCTGCAACTGATTTATGCACCAAACTGAATTTGGACATCACCTATATCTTAGAACTTTACTGTTTGACTATGTATATACATTATTTCTGCATTATCCCCATCTGTGCAATGTGAGACTAACTTTCCCCTTTAGGAAAGCCACTACATTATTAGTATAGTAGTCAACTTGATTGTGCCATACATATCTGTAGTATGCAAAATCAGAGTATCTCCAAACTGTGGGAATGTATAAAAATTATGAATATACCAGTATGTGTGTATTGCTGTTCAAACTTGATGCCCTTTCAGGTGTGTATTATTGTTGACATAATGTCTTCAGTGTAGACTCTGTGCTTCTCTTATCCCAAATCTGGCTGTTTTTGGTGGAATGTGTTGTGCTCAATGAAGCCTGATAGACAAACACACTACCCTCCACAATGACAACTCTTTCTGGAGTATGTAGCTCCATAAATTTATTTTTCATGTTTTATAAAAGGGACAATAATTCTGTTTTGGAGTGAAATGGTTTTCTGGGTGAGATTTTTGGGTTTTATAAAGATAACTGTCTACTGGGATGTGATTCCACACAGTTTTGCATGTAAGTACAAACATTTTGAAGGATTGTGCTATGCCATCTTCAGGGTACAAGACAAAGGTAGTGGAAATTCTGGTTCACCTTTTCAGATCCTTTCAAGTAACTGCTAGAACACACCATACAGTATGTCTTTCTTCTGCTGTGTCATCCCTCTGATTTCATTATCATTCTTGCATGGCTGTGCCATGGCCCAAGTGGTTAGTCACTGATCCGTCAACACAGAGGCATGGTACCAATCCCAGGCCCGTTTACATGGGATTTATATTGCACAGATTGGCACTGGGGCAGATTTTCCTCTGAGTATTTTGATTTTTGCCTGCTGCCAGTATCTTTCTATCAATGCTCCACACTCATATTTCATTCATCTACAACAGAGAGCATGTAATCTGAACAGTTGACAGGATCATTAAATGAAACACTTCTGTCTGTGTCATTGTTGCGTCTCATTTGAATTTACATTACAAGCTGGACAGTCCAGGGTTTGAAACCCGGTGGGGATGAGATTTTCTATACCCATCCAGAAAAGCCCTGAAGCCCACCCTGCTTCCTTTATTATGGGTAATGCGTCTCTTGCCTAGGAATAAAGTAGCCAGGATGTGGTGTTGACCACCCACACACAACTAACACTGAGGTTCGAGAAAAAGGAGAGATACACCTCTGCTTCCCCTCTGGGCCTTCATGGCCTGTCATGGGCAGAACTAAACTTGAGATGACACATTACTTACAAAATCACTTGCATTCCTACATCATATTTCCAACATCCTGTTGACAACTGTCACAATTTTGCTTATGGAATTGTACAGTAAAACCCATATGTGGATCATGTACCTTAACCACATAAAAGCTGGCATTTCTCAGACAATAAATTGATGGGCTGAACTACTTGGGTTCAATTCCTGATGACAGTAGACATCTTCCCTCTGTACTGTTTCTGAATAGACTATGGGGCATGGGGTATGAAAGAGCTATTTCTAATGAATGAAAATTATGACCTCCTCCCTCACCTCCAGTATTTGGGGTTTGGTATGTAATGTGTGTCGAGGAGCTTTTCCTCCATGCCCCATGTACATTATCATAGTATGGTGCTTAGGCACAGGGGCAAACTCTTATATTTTCCTTGACCACACTGAGTCATTTTTGTAAGCATGTTATATATAGAGCTTTGTTTTTTGGTTGTACACGATGGTATGAATACCAGCACCTTCTTTCTTACAATAAAAAATTATAATGTCTTGCTAAAAATGACAGGATCACATGTTTCACTGGTGAAACTTGGTATAAAGAAGTAGGTTTTTGAGAGTGCCATGCTGTGTATCCATTTCAACTGTTGACACTTGGTATGAATGCTATGTCTGAGGATTCCGTCCCAGCCCTATACATTTAATTACTAATGATGTGGCAGACACAGTCTGGGAAAATGTGGTCATCATTGTTGCCATTTACTTAATAGAGTCTAAAGTGATATGGTTTTAGATGTGGAAGAGATATGCAACTTCTGTTTGGGTAATTTGTCTGTGGCTTGTAAAGTAACAACATAGTGGTATGTAGGAGTTTCCTTTAGCTCTTGGTTTCACAGGTATAGTTTATACACCAGTGGAATGAGGCATGTGAAATTCAGTACTTAGCTAGATCATAAAAACATTCACTCAGTTTCATAATCAGCAACAGACTATAAGCCACTTCAGGCTTTTTACCTTCTATTGGGTGTCACTTTTCCTTGGTCATTCCATATGTCCTATATTTCAGAAATTTAAATCTATTATCACAGTTATTTTTTCATGCCATTTATTAAAGTCAAGCTCTCATGCTTGATATAAGAGTGTAAAGCCATTATTTCATACAATTTCAACACATTATTTACATAAATTATCATTTGTTGGTCAATAGTTACTAATGTTGCAGTGATATGAGACTTGGGCATCATATGTGCCAAATTTTACGTATACAGTATCCATACTTAACTAGTAAGTTCTACACAAAAATAAAATAATTGTAGTAACATATGTAAGATTGCTTGTTTTCTGGACCTTTGTTTTATCATTCTATAAGCAGTACAGCATTTTGGAAACTGATTGTGCTTCCATTGTAAGTTGAAACATCTGGGGCTGAAGTAGTTAATCATTGGCTTCTCACCATGAATGCTCATTTCAGTGTCAGGCCAACACTGTGGAATTTGTCATGGATAAAGCAGAGGTGGGACAATTCCGTCATCAAGGACTTTCATTTACTCCTGTAATCATTATCATTTCTTCTCTGTTCCATCCAGCTCTTTGCAGATAGACGAGCTTTTGGACCTGCACATTAGGAGACAGCTTTGACAAGAGCCATGTTCTCATTCATTAATAAAACATTTTCTCCATATTTGATGACTTCTTATTTCTGTTCATCCAGTTACAGTAGGTTTGTTTTAGTTAGTTGTCCATCTTATTTATTTAGGAAATCTCATAAAACATCATTCACTGTCATTCTCATGCACATGTAAACTACCTGAATATAGCATGAGTCGCGCCACTCACATGCAGGATCCACATTGTGGCCACCTTTGCTATATAATTTTAGCAATGACCTTTGTTGTAAATTACTCATTTAAAAAAGAAAGTGTGGATACTTGGTTGAGTCCAGTGGGAAGGGCTGTTTTTAGTTTGTAGCCATCATGTGTGAACTTAAGTAATTTTATGTGTACTTAGGATGAGGTTTGGTCAGTGGCAGATAATGGAAATATGAATACACGCCTGTTTATGGGGTATATAATTTTCATGACAATCTCATTTGAGTCATATTTTGTGCTAATCGGAACTGATTGATTGACAGATTGACGTACAGTGTGTGTGCGTTTGTGTGTGTGTGTGTGAGAGAGAGAGAGAAAGAGTGAGTGAGAATGTAAATACAGGCAGGTCTCATTTTACATGATTTCTTTTTGAGCAATTCTGCTTTAATGCGACTTGAAAATTTATACCACTTTTTAAATTTACGTGCTAATTTTCAGTTTAATGCACTGTATCACACATGATTCATGGTCGCCCTTGTCTTGTGTTTGAGGCTAGCAGAAAGTGACTTCACTGTAATGCCATCAGTCTCGTGTATGGTGATCTAATCACGCTCTTCAACAGCATTGACTTTCATTATCAAAATGAGTGAGAAACATAAATCTATATTGCCTAGGGCAATCCAAGTGAAAAGATGGTGAAAAACAATCAGTACTGAAGAGAAATTAAATGAAATAAACCAACATGAAAAAGGTGAACAAATTGTTGACACATGCTATAATGTTATGTTCGCTCATAGTAGCGTATGTACAATTCTTGATAAAGCTGATAAAATTACAGAAAGTGCTAAGTGAAAAACTAAAGTGTTTGTCTATCAAGACTACCACAGTCCTATTGGAATGTACTTTATCAAAAAATATGCATCTGAGTCTCTTGCATTTTTATTGCATTGGAAATAAATACATATATTGTATATAAATGTACGTATACTGTATATAAATGTATATGTACTCTACAACAATGCACATATGCACCACAGGTCTGTATGTCCACTAGTGGCATAGTCATACACTATATAGGATGAGGTGGTCAATCCCCTAAACCTCATGCAATATACTGTTTTAAATGGGAATTTTGGGTTCAATTTGAGCTTTTAAGTTACATAACCCTGGTGTAAAACGAGACCTGTGTGTGTGTGTGGTGTGGGTTTGCTTCAAAATGTTCCCGGGATCATTTTATTTCTGAGAAATACAAACCATTATAATCATTTGAGCTATATTTCTTTCAATATAGTCCCATTGTGCAACTATACAATTCTGCCAGCAACTGTAAAGGTAATAGAAACATTCCTGGAAGACGTTTTGTGAAAGCCTTTTCAGCTCTTCCATCGCACGCTTAATGATGTCAGTAGTATCACAAAAGCCCCATCTCTTTAATGCTGATATCAGTTGAGGAAAAAGGTAAAAATCAGCTGGACTAGGTCAGGAGAGTATGGCGGATGCTGCAGTGTTGTCACATTGCTCATTGATGAGAAATCCTTTGACCAAAACTGACCAGTGTGCTGGAGCATTGTCATGAAGGAGAAACAAACTGTTGGTTCTCCATTTTTTGGGGCATTTCCTTCTGACCGCATCCCTAAGGCAACAAAGGGTGTTAATGTACATTTCTTTATTCACAGTAGGAAATCCTGTGAATTGTAGCAGTGGATTCATGTAAAGTATGTGAGTGAATTCTGGTAATGTTTTGAATCTACTGAACACACACACACACTTTACATTTACCAATCATTGTAAACATAGAAAATAAACATTTACTGTGGAAAAAGTGCATTTACCTAAATGATGATAACATTTTTCTCTGGGAAGTTGCCCATCTCAAATTTTCATAAGAAGAGATATGTCTATATTTGAAAACCAGTATAAGTTATCCTGATACTGAGAAGGGCTCATTATATCAGACCCAACACAGTAATTTCCTCTCCATCTGTTCACCTGAGTACAGAAACAAAACAAGCTTCTGAAACATGTCATTGTTGGCTTATTAGGCGATAGATTAAGTTCAGAAATCAAGTGGTATACCATCATAGGTAATTTATAGAATTAAATGACGATAGAGTAGTAAATCTTTGGGATTAAAAATCTGTGATTTAGGAGAACAGACTAATAAAATTCATCCTAAACACAATGGTAAGCATCATATCAAGTTAGCTTTAGTGGTATTAAGGCTCTGTTTATTGTTAAAATGAATAAAATATTCCCCTGATCTTTATGTGCCAACACTTCGAGTATTTTATGACCTGAGATAATTTAATAATGTTAACAGCATTATTATATGTATGTATGTATATATTACGACTTTTGCAGATGAACGTTATCGCCTTCTGTCCTCAATACCACTAAGCTGGTTTATCATCTTAAGCTTCGGTACTCTTGTGATTTCCAGCAGATTTGAAAGGTGACACCAGGGAAGAATGCAGGACAGTAGAACTTAGAATGCAATGCTTTTTATTTGAGTAAACTAACATTTAATTTGAAGATGTATGCAGAGGCAGTTCTGTCATAAGAAACTTGTGGATATACTGTTGGAAATTAGGCCTTATATGTAATTTGTGCTCTCCCAAATATGCCCCTAGACATGTCGTGTGCACACAATTGCAAATAAGCCCTTATATGTCATGTATGTTGTCACAAATATGCCTTTAGACATGTCGTGTACACAGTATTACAAATAAGGTCATACATGTCAAGTATTCTTTTGCAAGTAATGTCAAATGTGCTTTTACATATAAGGCCATATACATATTATGTTTACTGTTGTAAATATGCCATTATACATGTCATGTGCATGCTATTATAAATGAAGTCATATATGTCATGTGTATGCTATTCCAAATAAAGCCATGTACATGTCGTCTGTACTTTTGCGATTAAGGCCCTGTACATGTAATATGCATGTTATTGCAAATAAGACCTTATTAATGTCTTGCACATGCAATTGCAAATAATGCTTTATGCATGACTCAGATAATGTGATGATGGATGAATAATTGACAGCTATAACTTTCATTGTTTTAAACTGATTTGAATTGTTTGCAGTAATTACTTACATTGTGCAGAAGTGAGTGCAAGGTGGGAGGGTGATGCGTATTCTTGCTCTATCACTGTCACAGCATATGCACATCTTTATTGTTATCCATACTGCATTCTGTGTTTTACTGCTTTCCAGGAAATTGAATGTTTGCTTTAACAAATGAAATGCTGCTATTGTTAATGTTTATATATTTTATCATGTGTTCATAATTGGCATTTTTTTATCATATCTTATTGCTGGAACACTGAGAGGTGTGTGTGTGTGTGTGTGTGTGTGCATATGTGGTTCGTTTTGTTTTATGTCAGAGACTAACATAATGTGGACTTTGAGTCATCTATTCAGTCTTGAGATTTGCCTGGTCTGTAATGGCATCCAGGGAATTACAAATACCAGTTGATTATTTATTGGCAATGTGTGATGTAGGTATTAGATATTAGCCCAACAAAATGCACGTTGAGTAGCAATAATTAATTGACATAAAACATTTACACAAAGATGGTTTAAGTAAACTAAAGGTAGAATTGATAAGCTCATTGTTATGAAAACTGAAGACTAAAGGGTGATGAAGTAATTGGTGTCAAAAGGCTAAGGTTTTGTACATATGTACTAATTGCCTTTGGATATAGAGTGGAAACCAAATTATCTAGGCTCATGAGTAGGAGGAAGACACAAAAATAACTGAAAATCTTGAATAATTCAAAGTATTTGTTTAGTACATTTAGGAAAAATGGTGATTTTCTCTACACTTCTTTTTTACGTATGTAAAGGTAATTTTCATAAATATTTTGGAATGGTCACTTCTTTTTGTGAGTTGTTTAGACTTCTCATGGCAGTATTAGCTTTCTTGGTATTATTTGTACCTTCTGTGACTTCACGTATTTGCAACATTGGACCTTCATCAGAAATCAGCACTCTCACATGTATGAAAAGAGGCACCTTTTTTATATTAATTAACTCTGTTTCAGGACAATCAAAACTTTTGAAATGACATGCTTGTGGAACAAAAGTGCAGTGGTTTTCTTAACCATATATTTTTCTTTCTTGTTGTAATAACAGACACAATTGCAATGTGGTTGAGTACCCTTGAAAAGTTGAGGTTTTCTGACTTGTTTAATTATAGAAGGTTTCATTTTGTGGCTTCTAGTTGCATTTCAGTGACAAATTCGTTCTCTGGCTTATATCTAGGGATGTACATCTCATGGTTCAAGTGGAAGGGCTGTTGTTGGTGGCCTTTTCAGTGTAACCCAGACTCATTGGCATTGTATTGTAACAGATAAGCCCTGGGTCAGACAAATAATAGCATTAATTTACGCTACAGATAAAACAATTGAAACCGTTAGTAATGAAAACAGAACACATAATAAATTCAAGAATCATTCTCATCAGATAACTCTGCACTCATATATTCAGTACTCTGGGCTCATAGCCCTGACACCAGGCCTCGAACACAGCATTCCACAGATTCGCTTTCCTTGCTCCACACTCTGCAGTTCCTCAGCTGAATCCCCTTCACTGTCCACCCACCTTGCTGCGCTGTACGCCACACACTCTGAATCACTGTAACAAGACTGTCCAATTCTTGCTATCTGATGGCCTTATACAGTGCATATTGCATGCCTTGAACTTACTTCGCTGTTCTAGTCTATGCTGGTTATCCCTAGAATATTCTCCTTTTCGCACAGGAAGGTTCTGGCAGCCTTGACGTGAGAGGCTTTGCAGGTTATCACAGTACTAGGCGCTGTTGCCTTCTGTTACGGTATATTTGATCTGGTTTCAACTTTCCTTTCTGTAAATATTTCTAGAAATGTGTGTGAAATGTGCTGGTTACAGCATCACTGGCATTAGGTCTCTCTCCCTGTATAGCAGTTCCACTAATTCTGCTTTGTTGCTTTAATCTGGTCACCCATCTAAAGGAGGCATTTAACTTACCACCATTCTCAGAAGTTCATGAAGGCTTTCAATTCACATGTAGCAGCAGTTGCTGATGCTTCTTCTGCTTGTTTCTGGTTGAACCACTAAATAAGGAAACTTCCACATTATCATATAAAGGATTTTTCATACTCTTGAGGTTGGTAACACTACACTGTTATAACCAATTTTCTTAACTTCAGTCATTTGTTTTTTTATGTCATGTGTGTTTTTCTTCCTATTCTGTAATGTTTGGCTAATTTAGTTACCGATTCTGTGTTCTCAGATTTTTCAATAAACTCAATATTTTGTGTTACCATCAGTATAACTGCTGTATGTCTTTTGCCCATTTTATGTTGGGTCCACTTGTGTTAACTATTCAGTTCATGTAACTGATGCACAATACAACATAAAGCAGTTGGCTGAAAGACACTAGTATTGCAAAGACAACCAATCACCTGCAGCATCCTCCATTTGCTACACCATGACCAATGGACAATTGATACATACATTCCCACCCTACCAGACATGCTGACCATGAAGCACAGAAAGTGAATTTCCTGTTCTACCATAACTTCTGCAGACCCTCTGCCCCCCTGCCCCTTTTCAAAGTGTTGTGTGGCATGGAAAGGGGACAGAAGCCTAGTTCACACATAACAGTGTTTATTTGAAAGAGAGTTGTGCATAGATAATCAGGATTCTGCTGTATACGCATAAATACATTTTCCTCTTTCTTTGTATTTACAAAATATTGGCTGTAAATTCTCTTCACTGTATCTGAATTGTGAAGTGCAGCTGTCCATTAGCTTATCAACAAAACATCCAGTTCTATACTGCTGTAGATATCTACATACATATTTACATTATGCTAGGGGTTCAGAAGTTAGCCAGAGTGGCCATAGGATGTGGAATAGGTCACAACTACAACCATAAGTAGTAATATTAATTTGTATTGTATAAATACCAAAATCTTTGCAAGGATTGTGAAGCTCTTTAAAATTCATCAAATTCATCAATTAGGTAACAGGAATGTGTATTTAAGTGTCTTTTTAATGCTGTTTTAAATTCTCATTTTCAGCCATTATAATTTTGAAATTAAGTGGTAGACTTAGAGATTTTGATTCAAGCACAATGAGCACTGTTCAAAAACATGAGAGCATTGCAAGGGGGCTGTTATTATTGTACTTATGCCTTGTATGAATGCTGTATGCAGCTGATATTGTACAAAAATATTCTAGGGTATTTGAATGGAGTTTGTTAATGAAAATTTGTTTTGTATGGAACAAAGAAACACTCAAACTTCTGAAAATGTACATCCTCATGCATTTCTAGGTTTTAAACCACCATTATTCTAATAAATTCTTTTTTATGTAGTAAATATTCTTTTAATGTTAGGTGGGTCACCCCAAAAAAGTGATTTCATTCTTCACTACAGAGTGACAACAGACCAAGTAAAGCGCTTAGTGTGTGCCACTTTTACTCATATGGTTATCATTCTAGCTGCATATTATATTCCACTTAAATGAAGCATCATTTGAACCGGTAGATTGTTTCTTGCATTTAATGGTTCTCTATGCACTTTTCATTGTTTCCAGTAATTCAAGGATATTTTGGTGAATTGCTTATCAGAAATTCTATTTTGATTTTCTTGGTTCAGGGTCTGCTTCACAGTAATAAATCATTTATTGTTGTGAGAGACAGCTATTTTCTCTATTATATAGAAATGGTCAATTTTTAATGAGAAATTTTGACACGTACGTCATGGGTGAATATTATCATTTCTGGTAAGTTATTTGTTGGAGGAAGATCATTTAAATAATGAAAAGCAAAGGCCCTAGGATCGACTCTTGGGGAGCTCCATGTCTTGTTGGCTGCACAGCACAGCAATGGTTTGGTTTGTCACCCAACCATGTTCTGTATCACAAGTCACGTTCAAACTTGTATTCAGAAATTATATTCTCATGCGTGTTACATGTACTGTGCAGTTATTTTCCTCTTTTTCCTTTTTGGTTTTAGTTGTATCTTCTCTTATTTCTGAACTGACACTTTGAACAAATGTGAAGCGTCACTGAAAAGAAAATTTAAAATTATCGGTACATTAGTGAAGACAGGTGGACCTCCAGTATGGAAGCTCAAAATAAAATTTGTTGTACCATGCAAAGTTATGTAGGTACTGTAAAACATTGTTCAGCAAACTTAGGACTATATATGTGCCATAATATTCAATATTATGCTTTTTGGGTCTTGCCTGTGAAAGGTACTGCTGTGGGGACATATCCTGAAGAGACTGTTACCTTCATGGACAGTTGTTTTTTATTTTTCCCATTCATTTGACACAGCATTGTATTTAAAAAACAGTGAAGTTTTCCATGTGCATGCCATGAGGCCATAGGCAGGAATTATGGCAGAACTTCACTTATTCTTAACCTCAGCAGTATGGTCAGTTTTACACCCCATCTGCTTTACCCCCCCCCCCCCCCCCCCCCCACAACCCACCCCACCACCCCCTCCGCCGTGGTGGCAGGGGGGGGTTCCCCCGTTTTCTGGTGTGGTGTGTGTT
>Ga0131853_10007662_pt1 | contig 19580 bp, 16 predicted proteins | sample TergutLab28metaG_FD_92764 | JGI IMG/M metagenome (GOLD analysis project Ga0131853, IMG submission 92764) | Labiotermes labralis P1 segment gut microbial communities from Petit-Saut dam, French Guiana - Lab288 P1 (version 2) (version 2) | ecosystem: Host-associated > Arthropoda: Insects >... | reverse complement strand
CAGGAGGTAGGATGTGGGTATGTGGACTGGATTGGGTTGGCCCAGGATAGGGATAGGTGGCGGACGCTTGTGAGTGCGGTAATGAACCTTCGGGTTACATGAATTGCGGGGAATTTCTTGACTAGCTGCAAACCATTTAGCTTCTCAAGAAGGACTCTGCACCATGGAGTAAGTAAGTAAGTAATACACTAATTTCTTCTGATCTCGTAAAATGATTTACGGGAACACAAAACTGAGAAACTGCGCACCGACTTACTTGTCATTACGATCTGTTTAGCCAAGCTGTACGTCTAGAGAAGGCCATGAAAAAACTACTCTTCTTTTGTTTCAGTGCAGCATCGGACACTTTACACGAAGAATTACTTACGTTTTATTGTTACTGGTGACACAAATGTAAGAGCATTGTTGTGCATAACTCAGTATTTGTATATACAAGTAGGTGGCACTGACACTTAGCTCAACAACATACACAGAATGCATTTTTGACTTCCCCTTGCAACAGTGGTTCCGCGAAAACGCCACACGTGCACTGCCTGTCTTGATCCTCCTTCGTGCTACATGCCCCGTTCATTTCACACCCCACCAGTTAATCACCTTAGCAAAGTGCGTATTATGGAGCTCCTTGGCCTAAAGTTTTCTCCATTCTCCTTTTGTCTCTTGTTCGATATCGAACAGATTTTGCCCTTGTTTAAGGCATTCACACCAGCAATGAGTGCTACCCAGCCTCGATACCGGAGGCTTTTCTCGGGGATAAAACCGTCTAGTGGCGAAATTAAGAACGAGTGGGAGTCCGCTCCCCTGTATGTCTTTATGATGTGCACAGGGACAAATTTACCTTGACTCTTAGGACCAAACGCGTTTTCCAATGTTCCATTTTCTCCTGTCCTCGCTCTGGAACAATTTCCCTTACATACGAGCGAGCACTCATCTAAGAACAGCAATGACGAAAATGATGATGATGATGATAATAACAATAATAATAATAGTGCGTGTTTTAAGTGCGGTTGCAAAGTTGCAAAAAGTTGCTGCTAGCTTCGTCTTGTCTGTCCGTCCAGCTGGACAAATGTTCGCGAAATGAGAGTTTTACTAGATCTGTTAAGAAAAATGGATATTATTAAGATCTGACAAAAAATTCAGCCTCTTTGCATAAATACCTATGTACATTTATGACTACTTTCATCAGTAGAATTATCATGGCTAACGTCTACAATAATCGATAAAGATAATAGTCGATAGTAAAAGATAGTAATCTTTACATGAAGCATAGTTAAGAGTATTTTTTTTTTTATTAATCCCATGTTTGTTACAATCTGTCCGGAGACATTTAGTAACCTTTGTGTCGACAGCGTTAGAGGCATGTAGGAGATACTTCCAGTGAAGTTCTCCCATTCTATTCTCAATCACAAAGACTGATGTTGTCTGGTGGATGTTTCTGAGTTAGTTAACCATTAGTGACGAGATCAGTAGGATACAGTCTCTTAAGTCTGCGAGTTCTGAATTGCTCTTTAAATAATGCATTTGCTAGGTTGTTGGGGTGAGTGTCAAGTTGTTTTCGGTAGTTTGCACTGTATTTTCTTGCTTCTTGTTTGATCATTGATATTAGTAGATCCCGTTTGGTTATAGTCAAGAGAAATAAAAGTGCAAACATCGACAGGTTGAATCTGATGTCATGCACGAAGCATACCTTATTTAGGGTGCAGTTGTAATTTTTAATATTTATTGGTTATGTCCAGGGACATGAAATTTGCCATGTAGGTGTATTGTGAATATACCTACAAATTGCTTGAGAATTATTTTAAGCCAGTAGTATCAAGCACTTCGATTGGGTAATGTGACGTATTTCATTCTCGGATCAGAGACGGTTGGACTATTCATAGCTCATGCATGACATACTGGTGATAATTCGCAACTTGACCACAGTGGCGCAGTTTGTTACGCTGTGTTTGAGGCATATTGAGTGCGTAGTAGTGGAGGTTTGTGTCTTTTCGTCGCAGAACGCATTGCACAATTAAAGAAGTGTCTTATATAGAAGGAACATGACCTGGGGATTTGTAACTTGTGGTCCCAATGAAGCATTAGTGATTTCAGGTAGTTGTGAGTGATATATTTAGATGTGATCATTAGACTGTCATGTTTGCCAGTTTGCTGTGTATGTGCCTTTGTATCCTGTCGTGTGGAATGAACAAAGCAGTATGGACGAAGAGTGTGCATTTTACATGATTGACCCCAAACCAATTAGTTTCTACAAGGACAGAAACATTAGAATGCAAAAAACCTCTCTCCCTTGTCGTTCAAAGTTGACATTAGTTCATGGCTGTAGGCATCAGGTGTGATATTTTGGTAGGAAGTCTTCGACGTAAGATGGGTCATTTTGTTAAACCGAACACCTGTGACCCCAAGTAGACCGACTTCTTATTTGCAAATGGGTGCAAGATTTGAAATTCAGAAGTGTTATGGATTTGTGCAAATATCATTCTTAGATTTATGTACTTATATGTTTCATGAAATACGTTGCTGCCCATTATAGAGAGCCCCATTGCTTGTTTCAGGATGCTGTTACAGCAAACCCCTACTGGTGCCTGGGGGCAGAGCATTTGTATGGCCCTCAATTCAGTGTGTGCAGAGGTAATACGCATGAACATGAAATGATTGTGGCATATTAAACCAAGATGATGTAAATCGATGAGAACAGCATGTTGTAAAGTAATTGCTAGTGTTTGTACATTAGAATGTAGGTTTGGTGATTAAATTTGGATCATTAATAATTATGTAATCCACATAAGTGTGCTAGGGCTGTATGCTGTGTCTTGTTGAATGAAACTGTGTATTATTTTTTTTCCCCCTGCAGAATTTCCCTGAACACAATGACCCTTCAGGTGGAGAGTCCTACCGTCTACACCAGCCAGGGTGTTCCAATATCAGTGACCGGTATTGCACAAGTAAGATATATTATATATATAAAACAGTGTTGTCGGTAATGGTTTCTGAAGGTATGGTTATGACTATTGCCATTTTTTAAATACATTATTATGAAAACTGTGGGTCTTTGTGCCACAGAAGTCTATGTTTTGCAAGGATTTTTTTAAGACACAGCAGAGTTTCTGTTTGTTTTTTGCTGCATGATGTGAACTCATGTCCATATAATTTCCATGTTTCATGTCTTAAATTAGATAACATGTTTTGATGGTCTCTCTGTATGTGTTTGCATTTGGGAGGGTTGGTTACCCTGAAGGATATTGGAACAAATTTTGTTGCAGTCTGTTGGTCCACTATAAAGTCTCATTTTGTATGCCATATCTGAGCTATGCTTAATTTTGTACTTGCTGTCAAAGAGGGTGCCTAATTAAACAAGAATAACATTGGCTTTGCATCTATATCAGGTAAAAATCCAGGGTCAGAATGAGGAGATGCTCCTTGCTGCTTGTGAGCAGTTTTTGGGGAAGCAGGAAAGTGAAATTCAGCACATTGCTCTTGTCACACTGGAAGGGCATCAGCGTGCCATTATGGGTAGCATGACAGTTGAGGTTTGTATGTCATTTCTATTATAACTCTTTTGTGGATGAATGTCTTGCTATATAAGTAAATCCTTCACCAGTGAAATTTAGCAGACTCAAGTTTTGGACTGTGTGTATTATATAAAGGGGTATCATCTCTATAAATAGATCAAGCAGTCTGGCAACATGGGACATAATCAATGAACTGTTAGGGAAGCAGCACACGACTCATGATATACAGAAGCTCACTGTAGATGGTAATCATTTAACTAATCAACCAAGTATAGCGGATGCCTTCAACAAGTATTTTTCATCCATAGTTGACAAAAGTAATAGTCATAGCATTGGAATTAAGAATCATGGAAAATTATGTGCATACAATTATTTAGTTCAACAAGGGGGTGATCCCTTTTCTCCCTTAGTTTTTAAACCCACTTCTACCCAAGAGATAATATCCATAATTAAATCTCTCAACACAAAAAATTATTTTGGTTATGACAAAATTAGTACAAAAATATTAAAAATCAGTACTAACTTTATTTGTTCTCCGTTAACTTACATCTTTAATACATCTGTTTCCACAGGAATTTTTCCTGAAAGATTGAAGTATTCAGTTGTAAAACCATTTCATAAAAAGGGCACAAAGGCCGACCCATCTAATTACAGACCGATATCTGTGCTAACTGCATTTTCAAAAGTATTAGAAAAAGTTTTGTATAATAGACTAATGGATTACCTAAATAGCAATAATTTATTGAACTCCCAACAATTTGGCTTTAGAAAAAGATTATCAACGGACGATGCAATTTTTAAGTTATCTCACGAAATTTTGAATGCCTTAAATAATAAAGTAATTGTGGGTAGCATATTCTTTGACTTGGCAAAAGCATTTCACTCAGTAAATCATTCACTACTAATTAACAAGCTTCCCTCTTATGGTATAACGGGAAAGGCTGAATTGTTGGTAGAATCTTACTTAGCAAATAGATTTCAAAGAGTTCAACTTGACAGTACTACTTTAAAAGTAAAAACTACCTCTACATGGTCTAAAGTAAATCAGGGAGTCCCTCAGGGTTCAGTGTTGGACCCCCACCTTTTCCTATATATTAATGATCTACCTAATGCTTTGACACATAATGCTACTCCAGTATTGTTTGCAGATGATACTAGCATAATAATTTCTGGTCAAAATGTACTTAGATTTCAAGAAGAACTTAATGCAACCTTTGGCAATATTTCTAATTGGTTTAAAGCAAACTCGCTTTCTTTAAACATTAGCAAAACTTTTTAAATGCAATTTTCTAGTAAAAATACAAATTACTATGATACACATGTATCCTATGAAAATAATAGTATTTCTAAAGTAAATGATACTAAATTCCTGGGGATAAATATTAATAATACCTTATCTTGGAAAACTCACATAGAGGTAATGTTACCTAAATTATGTTCTGCATGTTTTGCCATGAAATCAGTGAAACCCTTGGGGTCTCAACAGATGTTGAAAATAATTTACTATTCTTACTTTCATTCCATAATGTCTTATGGGGTAATTTTCTGGGGCCATTCACCACTTGGGATAAAAGTTTTTAGACTACAGAAAAGAATAATAAGAATTATGACAGGGAGTAGAAATAGAGACTCATGTAGAAAACTATTTACAAGTGTGGAAATCCTCCCTCTTCCCTCCCTGTATATTTTTCTTCTTCTACGATTGTTATAAAAAACAAGGACCTATTTACCACAAATAATGAGTTTCATAACCTTTGTACTGGACAACAACATAATTTTCATCAGCCTTCTGTTAATTTAAAGAAGTATCAGACTGCAGTGTACTGCATGGGCATAAAGATATTCAAATAGTCTTCCTGCATATATAAAAAAGGAGTTTATTAATTCTACAAAATTTGTATCTCTGGCAAAAATTTCGTATGTGAAAATTCATTTTACTCACTGGAAGAGTACTTTAATTTCTGTACGACATAAGGATTACAATACATTGTCACTGAATTATAATGTATTATATCTGAATTCTTTGGACTGTGAACAGTGATATTTAATTTTTAAAAGTTGTTAATTATAGCATATTTACTATGTACATATAAGACATTGGGCAGTAATTTTGGTTATCTTTTTAGTATCCTTCTTTCACTTTACATTGTGACTATTTTTAATCAGTGGTAGTGTGAACAATGACCCTCAGTCAATTTTAAAAATTGTCAAACATATCATAATACACTATGTGTATATAAGGCAATCAAGAATGGGCTCATTTGTATTGTATGATTTGCTTTGTGATATATTTTACAATATAATTATTCTATACTTATATAACACCTACATTAGGACAAACTCTCTATCCTATAGGTTGATTTACCTTGTATGGATCGACAGAATGCATAATAAATTATGATGGTGGTGATGATAATGATCACATGACATATTTACCCAAATGTAAAGTCAAAATTCAGGGACAGCTTATTTTACATGTGCCTAGTTTTTACAGCATTTTAACATAATTCCATTAATTTAAATGTTATTATATTTATTGTGAGTGTAATGAGCATAGTGCAATGTGAATTTTGAGATGAGTTTGCTTGTAGATATTGTGTGGTGAAGAGGTTCGGATGCATGTTTAATATATTTATAAAGTTGTAAGCTCAGGAGATAACACTTCATATCTTCCTCTGAACGTCAGCGAAACTATCAAATGGTTCTTTTACCTGCATTAGCTCTTGGTAAAAGCCAGTAAAACTTGAAATAGGCTATCATCACTTCCTCCTCCCTCTTTCTCACATCATTGTATTCTGATTGTTTGACACTAAATGAACTTTGCAGTTAACTTGGTGAACCAAATTTCATTGTCACAGTTAGGGGTTATTTTATTTATATACCATATTTTTTGCTTTCCCCTGAAAAATGTTCCAAAGTATCACCACGTGCCTTAACACCATATGGTGAATTGGTGTGTACGTAGACTCTTAAATCAGAGAAAGAGACATTGCTAATTATATGGATGCATCTTATTACTTGCAGCATCTTACGAAGTGGGAAATATGGTATGTACTAGATTTTATCATGCCGGAACCTAGGTAGGAGTGTGGACATTTCAGGTGTCATAGCTAAAGAACATAACCTACATAACATTGCTGTTAAATCTTATTTAGGAAATCTACAAAGACAGGAAGAAGTTCAGCAAACAGGTGTTTGAGGTTGCATCATCAGACTTAGTGAACATGGGTATCACTGTCGTGTCATACACCCTGAAAGATATCCGAGATGAGGAGGTGAGTGTGAATGTGCAAGCTTATTGCACTAGTGTGCTGCAGCAGAATTTGCATGTTTCTGTTAGTATAAGTAGGCATATAGCTGAGAAAGGGTGATCATATCTCCTTTTTATAGCTTTTATTAAGTATGTTTTTAAGATGCTATTATTCATTTATGTGTACTTGTTGGCTCGGCAGCAAGTATTTGTTTAATAGTTGGGATAGTTTAAAATCTTTGTAGCTACATATGTAGACCAGTGCTTTAGGGATTAAATAATCTTAGTTGCCCTTTAACTGCCACTTTCTTACGTTGTCAATTGAGGGATTAATTGGATTTTTTCTGTTTTCATGGGAGAGGCCTACCATCTGTCCATCTAATGAGTTTTGAGGTTCTTGTATTAATATGAAGATTACAGTTTTTTGAGCTGGACACTGTGCACTTTGGTAGGTGTGCCAGGATTTCTGAGAACATGCTGCTTCCATCTTTATCCAGAGTAGAAGATGAACTTCTTGTCACCATCTTCTGCCCTGAAGGTGAAGGCAGTACATTCATTTAAAGTTTGTGTATATACACCAACTGCGCAGTCACTGCATTGTAACTTCAAATTTCACATGATTTGATTTGTTGATTTGTTCAGACTTTGATATTATTATTCAGACTGTGCTGTAATTTCTTCCTTGAACTTACAGTGATATTAACTGTCACATTTTCGTGCACATTCATCGCCATTGGTGACCTGCAAAAAGAAGAACACTGTAACTTCACTAAATTAGATAGGAACTGTGTAGAGAGTTGTTGTAACAGGCATTGTACCTCAACCCTGCATATCAGTTTATGCAAAGTTGGCAGTGGAAGGGCTGTGGAATGGTTCATTTGGCCTGGTATGCATTGTTAGTATTAGTGAATAGGCTGTATAGAAATCTGCTCCAAATTGTGAGTGTGATATGAAACATTCATGATTTTTGGGTGGTATTACTGTGTCTGCCTAATTATGTGGTGATCTCAGAATTAAGGGAACCCATATTTTCAGAATCCCTGGGGGGAAACAACATATTTTCATAATGCCTTAATAGAAGGTGACTGCAAATCAACACTCATTTTAATAAAATGTAGTTATTAGGCTAGTGTTAATTCTAAAATTTATAATCAAAAACTGTCATTTTATTTGTTGCACTGATACGGTGATTGACTACTTGGTATTCTTGCCACATTGTGATTTTCCAGTAGAGAAATTTTAGGTTTCAGACAAGCTGGTAACACTGACAGCATGAGAGACTGTGAAAATGCAGTGCATCAATACTGTGCCACATTATTTTCACTTCTGTTTTTAATTTTTGTTCCTAAATGTTACTGTGCAGAAGGAAGACACTTTACACATTGTCCAGACCAGTAGGACACACTTTTTTTTTGGGGGGGGGTGGGGGTGGAAATTACTGTAAAATATTCTGTCTTCATCAGTGTAATGCAATGTAATCCAAGCAGTTGATATTCCCATATTGGCTGTAGAGATAATAGTGGTTAATGCATGACTCATCATCAGAGGGGCAGAAACAAAGCTGCTTTGTTCTTTACACTGGTTGTTCTGTAGCATGCAGATATAATGAATTATTAAAAATAAAATACTTGGAATGCATAATAAACAAATCAGAATTTTGCTTACTGTAGGCTTCAAATCAACACATTCTGTCACGTATGTGACCTGTGTTGTCCACATGCCCATATCTGACAATGGTTGGATAAGGACACAGCACAAGAGAATATGTGAGGAAGCTTTATGAACATAGTTCTTATTGTGCATACTAGATGGTACTTGGGTCTTTATTTTGACATCACATTTCTTTGGTTTCTTGTATTGCAGACTTTTTTCTTTGTTATTTTTTGTTGTGATTTTCTGAGAATTTAAGTCTGACCGTGGTGAAGAAAAAAGGTGGCAGTTTGATCAGTGAGAGTAAAAGGCACAGAATTATGCATGAAAGGAGTTTAGATGATGATATAACAGAAATGTTGGTTCATGAAGATTGGGAAAATCAACTTATTCTAATTGATAATGATTTTGACGTTACGAAAAGGGACCGTGATGATGTAACTGATATCCATGATGTTGTTATTCCACCTGATTCTTCCTTGCTGTTCCGCCCTCTTCATTTACCTTCCATTCAAAATGTAGGCATAAGTGTGATAGTTCCATCTTGTAAAGACATTGTCGACTTACATTTTACCCCATTTGTCAGCATCTGGTTGAGCAAACTCACCTCTATGCAAGTCGAGCCATAAATGCAGGACAGTACCCCTTCACAGGATATACCTTATATCTGACTTGGGTTCCCATGACAGTGGAAGAAGTGAAGAAATTTTTGGGCCTATCATTCATCACAGGGATAATAAAGAAACCAAAACAAATATGTGTAGGACAGATTAGTTTGTTTTTGGCACACGAGTATCTCCACAACAATGCCTGTTTGCACTCCAGTGGCAGTAGCTTGCATCAGGCTCATGCCTGTGACATGCTGTCACATACATTTTTCTAAATGTATGCACTATTGCAACGCCTGGCTGTGGACAAACGAATGTTGGCGTGGAGAGGGCCGTTACAATACCAGGTAAGAAAGTGAAGTGTGGGGTAGTGGTATGGACCATCCTTGTAGACTTGAAGGAACAAGAAAGGAACATGTTCTGAATTTCCCCATCTATGACTTATAAAGACATCCACATGAAAATGCAGTGTGCTTGGAAAACAAAAAACACAGTGAAACTAAATGGTTTTGTAAAATGTGTGGGGGGGATCTCATTACACCCTACTGTGTGACACAAGATATCACACTGAAACAATACCAGACAGTATGTTCTGTAACCTTCAAAAATTATGTCAACCCATCTTTAATAGTGTTCTTAAAATTGAAGTTTACTTGTTTGTTTGCAATGTTGTGGTGTTAATAACAGTGTTGCTGGATGATCATTGTATCAGGCAGTCTAGATGCTGGGAGCAAATGTGTGAAATGTGCTGCAGTATTTACTGTAGCATGGTAATAGGATAACAGAAAGGCATTTTGTTCCACTTTGGAGCCAAGAAAATGATACGTGAATGGAGAACACAAGTGGAAAAGTTAAAGAAGCTAGAGAAAAGTAAAAACTGTCGTTGTAAGCATATTGCAAAGAGGACTGACCTACAAGCAGAGGTGAAGAACAGGATAACAGACTGCAGAAACAGTCCAGTTTCTCTATCTACAAAAAGAGATCATTTTTGAAGCAAGAAGATGGGTGATGACACATGACATCATTGATTTTGGTGGGGCATTTACTGGTGTTAAAGAGTTTATGAAGAAGCATGGACTGTGAATCACAAGATTCCAGTGAAGTTTTGCAAATAAACGTGAGATCACTAATGCCCTTGTTGTTAGTGCAAATGGTGTAATGTTTGAAAAAAAAGTGAAAGTGCAGATGATAAGAGTAGCAGTAATGATTGTGATTTTAAAGGGATTATATGATAATTAGGTGGGCCGGGTAGCTCAGTCAGTTTATTGACTGACTATGGGCTGGACAGTCTGGGATCCAATCCAGGTGGGGACGAGATTTTCCGCCCGTCCAGACCAGCCCTGGGGCCCACCCAGCCTCCTGTAAAATGGGTACCGGGTCTTTCCCAGGGGTAAAGTGCAGCCAGGGTGTGCTGCTGACCACTCACCCTCTTCTGGTGCTGCGGTCATGGACGAGTAGAGCTATACCTCTACCCATCCTCTGGGTCACACCAGGCCTGTAACAGGATCACTTTACCTCCTTCTTTATATGAACATTAGAAAATCCGTATTGCCCTGCTGTTTCGTTGAGCAAGTATGTGTAAATTTGGCTTCGTATGTTTCTAAAATATTTTTACTCCTAAGTTTGCATTCTAATATGGTGTGTCTTACAGTTTATAAAATACAGTGGGGTTATTTGTAACATGTTATGAGCAAGAGTTTGGCCGCAACTTCGTGGTCAAAGACACGGCCACATCCAACAAGCAAGTCTTGAAGGAACCTGGTTGTCTAGGGTAAAGATACAGTCCTGTGATGGAACAGTGCTTGAAATAGGCCATGACTGCATCCTTTCTGGTTAACAATAACTGTGTAGTTAATAACACCATTACTAAGTAATTAACCATCCATCAGCAGAAAGATTCTTCTTTATCATAAAAAATAAACCATTTGCTTGTGATGTGCAATAAAAATAAAGTGCGAGATGGAGACAGACCTGTTTAATTTATGTGACTGCAGCACATGTTCACTTATTACTGTTGAGTTCAGCACCTGTAATATCTGGCATTTTAGTTGCATTTAAAAGTGATTATTCTAGTCAGATGATTACATCTTCAAGTGTAATTTGATGGCTTTTTTTATGCTTCAAGGGGGCAAAGGTATGTGTTCAGTCTACTATCCAGAATGTGGCATGCATAGTAATGGTGTTGCTGCTTGTAGTTGATTTCCAAATCCAACAGTTGTGTGTGTGTGTGTGTGTGCATGCATGTGTGCTTGTTTATTGTGTATGAGGTGTAAGAGCACAAATAGTTCCACATTTCTGCCAAATTTCTTTCCTCCCTTATATGTGGTGCAATCAAATAGTTTCTGGACTGGCTGTGAGATGACATTACTGATGCTAGCATGAAGCTCTAATAGGTGTAGATAGAGTAGAGTCTGCTGAGTCATTTCCTGCTTGAAATAAGGCTGTAGCATGTGCAATTGTTGGGTAATGGCTTGGTAGGTACAAATATGCATTGTTCCATTTGTGATTTTGTTGTACATAAAAAAAATGCAGATTTGAAAGAATAGTGTATCTGCAGAAAAGTTTGTTTTAAACTGGGAAAAAAAGCTGTAGGAACTTTAAAATGTGGGAACTAGCTTTTGTAGAGGAGACAGTGGACAGAACACAAGTTTTATGAGTGATTTTCCAAGTTCCAAAGTGGTAAGACATGTCTGTCAAGGTGCTAATTGCTTGGGACTTCCACTGATCAGCAAAACAGATGCAATTGTGGACTGAGGGAAGAACCTTGTCTTTGAAAACAGAAGAATGACCATCCATGAAGTTGTTAACATTTTGGGAATCCCATTTGGGTCATGTGATAGCATGCTGAAAGACAGAATGTACATCACATTTCTGCCAAATTTGTGCTTTTTCTTTTGTGTGAATTTTAGGCTCAAAACAAAAATGACTTGTGCCACTCACTTTCTACTCACCACAGTTAGCTCTGTGTGACTGCTGCCCAACCCCACACAACAACAAAAAATCTCAGGATGCTGTTAAAGGGAAGGATATCAGATATAACCATGATTCAGGCAAAATCAGTGGTCACATTTGCTAATTTTCAGGCAGTACATTTCATGAAATGTTTTGTACTATGGCACAATAGTTGTTGGGCTTCTTAAGTCCCAATGAGACTACTTTGATTGGAACATCTGATTACATAGTAAGTGTTGTTTCTACAGAGAAATAAATTCAGTCCCAAAACTCTATGATTGCACCATGTGTATGACATTCCTTCAGAAACTGAATTATTCGGCTTCTGTATTGTATGTTTGTTTTATTTTCTGTATGCCTGCATATAAACCCATACAATTGATTTGTTATTTAAAAAACACATGACAAATGAATGAATGTGGTAATAGCAGTATGTGCAGCTAAGAAATGTCTTAGGTTCATAATGCAGATATATGCTGTATTTTAAATTTCTAGCAGAAAGATGACTTCACAAGAATGAAGCATGTTCATTTGTGTGCAGAAAGCGTGTACAGTAATAGAATCTCCCTCAAGTTGAACATGGCTGAGGTTGCTTCATATTACCAAAAACACAGACTACATGGATTGTGACACTTTAAATCTGTGATTATGTATATAGTATGAAACACATTGTATGGATATGTACTATGTGTATAACGCCGTATTTGATTATCAATGTATACAGTAGTACGACAATATAATAATAATCTTGATTTCAAACTTTTGCCATGTTCTGAATGTTGTATGCTTTCAGACGCCAGGGAATTACCCAGAAGAAAGCATACAGTACAATAATAGTCGAACATATATTGTTGAGTCACAGTGTAAAAAAAATTGAAACCTTCTATGTCATTTAAGATGCAAAAAGTCATAAAGGCTATTTGGGCGTTGAAGTTGTTACTGCTTCTTTGCTGCAAAATCATGCCATTTTTTCAGGAGCAGAACATCAGTTGGTGTTGCCTGTTTTTGCCACTCTCTGTAGTGTTGTGCTGTTTAAGGGCTGCTAATTCTTCGGCATGAAGTGCCCTGTTTTCTTTCACATTATCTGTTTCACCTTAATCACTGCCTTCTTTGTTTTTCCTTCATTGTCTGAATTATTGAATTGTCAGTTATTTCACATTGTCATCTTTGTTGAACCCTTCTTTCACAACCATCTTGTTTGAATTTTCGCATTCTGGCAGTTGTTGGATCAACACGTTAGGTTCTTGGGCTTGTTGTCTTCTGCCATATCACCTTCAGCTTCAGTATTCAACAGCATTCTTTAGGATTTTTGCAGAGTTTCAGATGACAGTTGGAGCTATAATTCAGCTACCAGTATTCATCATCCTTCACACTAATCTGCATCAAGTAGCTGATAATGCTGGCTTCATTTTCTATTGTACAAATAAATGTTGCAATCAAAGCATCTTTGGAACATCCCCCCCTCCACTACTTATAATTGCCTGGTTTTGGGGCTAGTCCTTAACAGGCACTTCTCCTATTTGCAGTTCCAAAGCCACTCTTTTTTATTGTTTCACCTTTATCCAAGCTTTTCATAGCTTCAACCATGGTATCAATGGAAATACATTTTCTCCTGTTCTTAGTATTGGTTGTTAGGGTACATTGAAATACATACTTGATATCACATAACAACACACAAGAACACACAGAAAGGCTAAAAGTAAGTACAGTAATGCTTGAAATACATGTGCATGCACAGTGATTCACACTTCAACTGAATTTTGTCCCTAGCATAGAAATGCCCTTGATTACAACACGTCAGTTCGGATGAAAGGAATGTGGAACAGTTGGGACTGAGAGAATTAAGACTGCACTGTAGTTAGATATTTCTGGGTTGACTATGTGTGATTGAAAAGAGTGTGCTGTGTCATTAATTTTCTTCTGATACATAATTAATGAAAACATGGCAGAGGAATTTTGTCCTTGTTACATGTTTCATGAATTAGAAGATAGCAGTATTATGGAAATAGTTAGAAAAACCATAATTTTTGAGAAACCATTACATTGCATGGGTTACAGATGTGTTAAGCACTCACTAGTATTGCTCAACGTAGATTGTAATTTTGTAGTGGTGTTGTCAAAGGTCCTGAAAATTTCACTTTACTGGTTTTGTGTATTTTGTTTGTTATTTAAATATTTTAGGCAGTATTTCAGAAGTAACCATCACCATTTGGTTTGCAGTACACAGCAGATTATGTGCAAACCTAATTCTTTAAGGTTTTATGTCCTACTCGTGATCAGTTCTTGATCATTTTGTCAGACCTATATGTAAACAAAAGCAAAATATGAAATTGGATCTTAAAGGGCATAATATGGTCAGTATTGCGACTAGGATACAAACTGAATGACCTGTAATCCTTTGATTCCTAGTGAGGACAAGAGATTTTGCTCTTCAGAGTGTCCAGATTGGCCCATCTGACCTCCAGTTGAAGGGATAGTGGAAGTGTTTTGCATTGGTGTAGATTAGCTGAGGCATGAAGCTGACCATTCACATCCATCTAGTGCCAAGGTGAATGCAAGGAGCTAAACCACCATTGCCACATATACATTCATGGCATGCACAGAGATCCTTTTAACTTTATCATAACTAGGATATAATGGTGTGAACTGAATTATTTGGTTCTGTTTTGGGACCAGTGGAGGGCTGTTATGGATGTTGTAATAACTTTGAGTTTTGTAACAGGCACTGAATTTCGTTAGTAAGGTATTGAAGTTGTTCCTGTCCACAACATGAAGGCAAATAAGGGGCACAGGGAATAGATCCAGTCATTCTTAACTTCAGCACAGGATGGAGGTAGGTGTTCAACCTCCTGCTCCTGCGTCTTTACGCACAGGACTGCACACCATTGTCCATTGAATAGCAGGTTGGATAGACCACAGAACCAGTTTTGACATTTTGGAAAAGTTAAAAGTCTCTTCCCCCTGATGGGATTCACACCTCTGTTTGTCCCATCACTAAACTGGCTATACTGTCCTGGCTTTGAATTTCTGAAGTAACTGAGTGTTTGATCTCAAGAAGGACTCTTGGTCTTGGAAGGTAGATGTGGCTATCTCTGCCTGTGTTGCATGGTTCTCTCAGCTTGTTGGGTTTTAACCTAAGATACCTATTCCACCAATTTCTTTCTTATGTCTGGAAATATGCACTTTCCCATCAGTGTGTATGAATGTTTTGTTTGTCAAGGTCTTAGGTTGAATTTATTTTATTATGTTCCTTTCTCTTTTGGTCAGTTGATGTGTGCCTTACAGCACAGAGTAGGAATCTTGTTTGTGTTTTCACTCTTTGATTTATTGTCTGTGCTTTACATAGATACAACTGTATAACTGTAACAGGTTGCCTGTGTGGTTAATTCAGCACAAAGCTGTAAGTATGGGGGAAGAGAAGTATAAGCTTAACACGTTTATCAGCCTGAAATGTGTGGCTTTCATTAAGCCCTGGCTCCATTGAAGGTAGAGGTAAATTTTCTTCCCGTCTATGTCTTGAAGGCATACAAGGGGAGATGAGGCATAACTCAGCTCATTCTTAATCTTGGCAATAGATGGAGGTGAGTGATTTAACTTCTTCCCCTGGCTGCTGACACCTGGGAAGGAACCCTGTTAACCATTCATTAGGAAGCTTGGTCGGCCTCGGAGCTGGTCAGAACATTTTGGAGGAAAAAATCTCTTGCCCCAACTAGTATTTGAACCCTGTACCATCCAGCCTGCAGTAGTCACAGTACTGTATATACCACTCCAGCTCCTTTATTACCCTGTAATACATGTGGAATCTGATCCTCTGACACCCATTGAATAAAAGGGTGGTTGGTTGCAGAGCTTGTTTGGAATTTGTGATGAAAAATTCCTGTCTTTGCTAGCAGTCAGACTCACTTGTTCAGTTCATAGCCAGTTACAATTTTTTTTATTTTGTTCTGTTTTTTGCCTCTTTTGTTTTCCATTGTTTCAGTTTGCAACGTATCCAACAGATGCTGAAACTGAACATTACACAAGTGGTTAGCCATTGTCATCCAGGAATATGGGTTATAAATCTCCCACTTTGTAGGTGTGGCAGCTGTATTTTTACTTGGAGGGGGGGGGGGGTAATGATATACTGAAAGAAACTGCAGTGTTCTAACAGTTGGGCTCATTGTGTGTCATTGCAATAATATACACACTGCCAGTGAGGTTTAATTAATAATTAAATTGAAAACATGGTACACCTGTCTGTGTCCACACATTGATGATTTATGGAATATTATAGCTAGAATTGATGGTACATGCTCCTCCTTCAGTAATGTTATCATGTTTTGTGGTTCATTTACAGAATAGAAAGGTTGCATGTGTACTACTGAAGGATGTACAGGATAGCCTCATTCTTTCTGGAACTCTTTATCAGCCATTTTGAAAAATTTTTGACATTGTTTTGCATTGAGAGGCTTCAGGTTTAGGTTAGTTTCATCTGTATTTAGAAATTACTGACTACTTTCATGTTTATGTTAAAATTAAAACTTTATATACAATAAGCAAAGCAGTCCCGTTACAGGCCTGGAGTGGCCCAGAGGGTTCCAGGAAGTTAAGGTTCCCAGATTTCATGACAACAGCACAGGATGGTGGTAAGATTGTCAGCCTTACACAGTAAGATGCGTGTTACATGAATAAGATGATATACAGACATCTGTAGACTGCTGAATATCTGCCTGTTCAGAGCATCATTAATTGTCTCCCAGTAGATCCTTTCAGTCTGCTTAATATATTTAGGTTTGAGCACATTGCTTGTATTGCAGGACCAGCTTTAGAATGAATGGTTGTCTCATATCCGGTACCTCGTTGATTGTTTCCCGCTAGATGCTTTCAAATTGTGCTTTATACTTCCAGATTTGTTCACATTCCTTGCATTTCAGGACCTGCTGTAGAATGAAAGATAGTTGTGGTGTTTTACTTAAATCATTACATAACCAAATTTCATGTATAAAGTAAAGTAGATGAAGGAGAGCATGGTACAGTTACGTGGAATGATGTTGCTTCCACTTCTTCCACAATTCTAGTCTTTTGTCACTTTGTCCATTGCTTTGGAGCTTCGGTATATAAGGTTGCCAGTATTGTAATGTTAGTTATAAATAAATAAATAAATAAATAAATACATGAAGTAAGGTAATGACTTTTTTCCTCTCCTGTAGGGTTACTTAAAAAGTTTGGGAATGGCAAGAACTGCAGAGGTTAAGCGTGATGCTCGGATTGGAGAAGCTGAAGCGAGGCGTGATGCCCAGATTAAAGAAGCAATTGCTGAGGAAGAGCGCATGGCTGCAAGGTAAAATTGAAACAGCAACATGGATAGCTTGAATGGGTGTGAAACCCATTGCCTTTTTTATTATCATCCCAGTCACAATTTCAAACTTGTGAGATCCTGACAATAAACTAAAAGTTTCATTAACAGAAAAGATGTCCTTCAGTAACAGAAAATGTTACATCTTTTAAGGAAAGATCATGTAATATGTTGGTGCTTGAATTGTGAGTCAAAGTTAACCCCTAGATTATACAGTTACAAAGATTTTAAATCATTTGTCTTGCCGGTAAATGATAAGTGGGTCCCTGTCACCATGGCATGGCGTGTCCTCAAGTTGTGAATGGAGGAACAGCCTCCAGTATGGAGGGTAGCTACAAACATATTGAATAAGTAGTCGTGGACATCCGACAAGGGGTGGTCCTCCAGCTTGGGGGTTGGGCGAGTTGCTAACAACTCCACACCGTAAAACCATATCTTGTTACGAAAGATGGTGCTGGCTCAGTATAGGGACGGGTGGCAGGCACTTGTGAACACGGTGATGAAACTTCTGCTTCCGTGAAATGTGGGGAATTTCTTGACTAGCTGAACACTGGTTAGCGTCTCAAGGACTCTGCTCTATGGAGTAAGTAAGTAAGTAAGTAAGTGAGTATGTCTTGCTGATTGCAGAGAGATGTGATGACAGGGCAGAACTGCTTGATTATTGTTGGAATAATATAACTAATGAATAAAAATGTACAGTTTACCAATGGATGTACATATACATTTATAACTCAGTTGAGAATTAACTGTAACTACCAGGGCTTGAAAATGACCTTTCTCACATGGCCACCATCATCACCTTTGCACTTGTTCTTGACCAGGTGCAGAGGTCATTATGTGCAATAAGACATTGTTGACTTCACTGTTTTAAATCATGAATGCTGGCAGGATGTGTCTTCATAAAAACTGCAGCCTTTCTGTAGCCCCACAGAAGAAAACGTTAAGCTGAAAGATCATGAGAGTGAGGCAAACATGTAATGTTTCTGGAGTGAGAAAGGAGTGATCTTGGAAACGCAAAAGCATCACTCTTTGTTATCAGTATTCCTGTTGAGTTCTCACTGGAGTTCAGTTGACATGGAGTTTTGGTCAGTTCAAGAGCAAATTGTGGCAGCAGAGTTATATATTAAAACTAACATGATTACAACAGTACAGTGTGGTTACCAGAATCTGACCTTTTTCCTCACCTAGTCTTTCAACGGGTTTTTATACCATGGGGCTGCCTGAAGGCCAGAGATGTCCTGCCCACATCCCTGACTTAAAGCAGCAAATTCACCAGTGCTTGAAGCCATCCCTAATGACTTGCTGCAGTGTGTAGTGTCCTGTCTTTGAAGTTGAATGCATGCACTGTGGTGTATTACCACATATACATACATTCCTGTGCATTGTATTATGGCTGTATCATCATCAGGCAAGCTTATGACATCTTCTACACAACATGAAAATGAATAACCACTTAAGAAGCAAGACGACTCTAATCTAAGATGACTCCCCAAAAATAATACACGTGCTAAGAAAAATATTTCACTATTAATTGCTTACACTTAATACACAAAGTATGTTTAGATTTTATGTACCTGTACCTATCAGTGTCACTCTGTCCATCTTTACAGTCAGTGCCTTCATCTTCTCCACATTCACTCCTAACATCCACATCCTCTTCACTGCCATTCCACCACAACATATCTTCAGTCCCATGCACTGCATTGGACCCTTCTTAGTCACTTCTGGTGAGATGTGCTGCCGTGCTGTTATGATCAACACTAAGTAATACATTTATGTTTCTTGGTTTATAAACACTTGAACACATGAAGATTCACAATTTTCTCTGCAAATGGTGTTAAGAATTTTAAATATGTGTGTTCTGGCCAATCAGAGTTCACGGCTATCTTTATGGTTTTTAATTTTTGGATTGGTCCAGGTTGTAGTTTTGGGCCTTGCAGTTAATTTTTTATTTTTCAGTAGCCATTTTCCTATTCCTTACTACCTATGGTCTAAATTTGTTCTCAGATGCGTGTCTTAACAAGTTGCTGTTTCTATGGGGCATCGTGATTGAGAATAGTTCAGTCTGAAAGGTACACCAGGTTAGGTGCTTCTCTGCTTGCACAAAAAAAAAAAAAAAAAAAAAAAATAAACAAAAAACCAAAGAAAAATTAAAAAAAAATTTTAAATTAAATAATAAAAAAAAAAAAATTTTTTTTTTTTTTTTTCAATTTTTTTTTTATAAACTTTTTTTTTTTGCTTTCTTATTTTTTTTTGTGTAAAATTTTTTTTTGCTTTTT
>Ga0131853_10007661_pt1 | contig 19581 bp, 15 predicted proteins | sample TergutLab28metaG_FD_92764 | JGI IMG/M metagenome (GOLD analysis project Ga0131853, IMG submission 92764) | Labiotermes labralis P1 segment gut microbial communities from Petit-Saut dam, French Guiana - Lab288 P1 (version 2) (version 2) | ecosystem: Host-associated > Arthropoda: Insects >... | reverse complement strand
CTATGGCTGTTTTAGACCCCATAGAGCTTGTTATAACGAATCGCGACGATAAATATAGTGAAAAACTCTCTTTTGAGTACCCCATAAAGGGCGAAAATAAAATACGAAAAATTTCTTTTTCTAACCGTCTTTTTATAGAAAGAGAAGACTTTTTAGAATACCCTCCGCCGAAGTTTTTTAGACTGTTTAAAGATGGTTTGGTTAGATTGAAGGGCGCGTACATTATAAAGTGTACAGATTTTGAAAAAGGGAATGACGGGTTGATAACTAAGGTTTTTGCCGAAATTATCGAAGGTACAAAGAGCGGTGAAGTGACTAGCGATGTAAAAGCTAAAGGTGTGATTCATTGGGTAAATGCAAAAGATTGTATCGAGTTTGAGGCAAGGTTATACGATAATTTATTGGTTGATGAAACAGAAGAAAACAGAGAAAACTTTTTAGACAGACTCAATCCAAATTCACTTGTCATAAAAAAAGCCGTAGGCGAACCGTTTTTAAAAAAGGCGAAAAAAGGCGCGGCATTTCAGTTTTTGAGATTGGCATATTTTGTGCGCGACAGTAAAGAGGACGACTTGGTATTTAATAGAACAGTGGGATTAAAAGACACCCAAAAGGCAAAGGTTTAATAAAGGGGACAAAAATTATGAAACTATTACTAGCAGGTTTTGAGACAGCGTTTTCAAAAGCGTTTGTTAAGGAAAACAAAAAGAAGTTTGAAATGATTGCGCTAGACCTTAAAAAAGAGGACTTTTCGCAATTTATGCCCATGCGTGCAGTGTTTGAATCCATGCAGTTTGATGCAGTGGTGTATTTTGCAGCAAGCGGTGAATTTGATAGTAATGCCTGTTTGGGCGAAGTGAATTTATTTAAAAATTTGCAGTATGCATCCATTATGTTTGGAATTAAAAAAATGATTACCTGCTTGGATAAAACAGAGTCGTTATTTGGGCAATTGATACCAGACTTAGTAGAAAAAGACAAAATTGGTACGGTGCTGCAATTTTATGGATTGTACGGGACAGGTTTAAATGCAAAAATAAATCCATTACAGCGCTTGATGTCAAATGCTAAAAAGAAGGGCGAAATTATTATTAAAAAAGACCGCGAGATAAGCGCGGTATGTTTGTCTGATGCAGTAAAACTGCTTACAACGGTTTTACAAAAAGATATAGAGCAAGGTGTATATGATATTGCGCCAGCTAAATCTACAACGCTAGTGGAATTTGCAAAAGCAATCAAAAAGGTTTTAGGCAGTACAAAAATTACATTAGAAGAAAAAGAAGAAAATGACGCGCCGATAGTTGGCGATAGCACACAGATTTCCATTGCTTTACCCAAATTCAAATTTACTGTGCAAAATACCGCTGTAGCAAAAGTTTTAATGGAGATGAGATAAAGTTATGTATAAAAATATAATTTTTGACGCAGACGGGACACTACTAGACAGTTTGCCTGGTATAATGGCAGGGTTTAACTATGCTTTAGAAAAACGGGGTATGACACCACTAACCGCAAAGCAAGTCAGACCGTTTATGGGGCCTAGCATTATGGATTCGTTGGTTACAAGTTTGGGTTTCAGTAAAGAAGACGCAAAAAAAGCATTGGACGATTACCGTGAATTTTATTGGGACAAGGGTTACAAAATGTGCAAATTTTATGACGGTATCCCTTCATTATTGGACAATTTAAAAAAGGACGGAAAAATTTTGTGTGTAGCTACAAATAAACCCCAACCGTTTATTGAACTTATCTTAAAAGAAAAAGGTTACTTTGACTATTTTACTGTTATTGCCGGCGCAGATGTTTCAGAAACTACTACGGACAAAACACCATTAGTTAAAAAAGCGAATATAGACCCTTCTTCCGTTATGGTTGGCGATAGATATGTAGATATAATTGCCGCTAAAAAAGTAGGAATAGATTCGATAGGCGTCTTATGGGGAGCGGCAGAGGATGGGGAATTTGAAATTTATCCCCCTACGCATATTGCAAAAGACATGACGGAATTATATAAGATTATAACAAAATAAGACCATATACGATTAATTTCAACATAAAGGAATTTCACAAATGAAACCTCTCACCTCAACACAATTGCGCAAATTATGGCTATCATTTTTTAAGTCAAAAAAACATGCCATTATAGGTTCTGCAAGTCTTATTCCGGAAAATGACCCGACGGTGCTTTTTACCACTGCCGGTATGCACCCTCTAGTACCGTATCTTTTAGGACAAAAGCATCCTAGCGGTACAAGATTGGCTAATGTACAAAAATGCGTGCGTACGGGCGATATTGACGAAGTAGGCGATTCAAGCCACTGCACTTTTTTTGAAATGCTGGGCAATTGGTCATTAGGCGATTATTTTAAGGAAGATATGATAAAGTGGAGTTATGAATTTTTGACTTCACCAAAATATTTAGGCTTAGATAAAGACCGTCTTGCTGTTTCGGTATTTGAGGGTGATAAGGACGCGCCAAAGGACACAGAAAGCGCAAAGATTTGGGAAGAGTTAGGTATTTCTAAAGATAAAATATTTTATCTTCCTAAAGCAAACAATTGGTGGGGTCCCGCGGGACAAACAGGACCTTGCGGACCGGACACAGAAATGTTTATTGATTTTGGTAAGTCGTGTAGTAAAGAATGTTCGCCTGCATGCGATTGCGGCAATTATTTAGAGATTTGGAACGATGTTTTTATGCAGTACAATAAAACTGCGGAGGGCAAGTTTGAGCCGTTAAGCCAAAAGAATGTTGATACGGGCATGGGACTAGAGAGAACAATTTGTATATTGCAGGGTAAAGCCAGCGTGTATGAAACAGATGTGTTTATGCCTATTTTAGTTGCTATTGAAAAATTAACGGGCAAAAAATATAATAGTGATGAGAAAACCACGCGCGCTATGCGTATCATTGCCGACCATGTTCGCACTGCTGTTTTTATGATTGGCGACGAGAAAGGCATTGTGCCGTCTAATGTCGACCAAGGTTATGTGCTGCGCCGTCTTTTACGACGAGCGATAAGATATGTGAAACAATTAGGGGTAGAGAAAAACGGTGCGCTTGATAGTATCGTTGCCGCTGTAATTAAAGTGTATGCAAAGGTGTATGATGAGTTAAAAACTAATGAAAACAAAATCAAAGAAATCATAACCGCAGAAGAAACCAGATTCGCAAAAACTTTGGCGCAGGGCTTAAAAGAGTTTGACAAACTCTGCGGATATTTGCAGGGCGATACCGTCAGCGGAAAAGCTGCGTTTCGTCTTTATGATACTTTTGGATTTCCTCTAGAAATGACGGAAGAATTAGCAAAAGAACGCAATTTAAAGGTTAATACTGAGGATTTCCATAAGCACTTTGCTGAACATCAAAAGAAAAGCCAAGCTGGTGCCGAACAAAAATTTAAGGGCGGACTAGCGGACGATAGCGCACGAACAACTAAATTGCACACTGCAACGCATTTAATGCACCAAGCTTTAAAAACAGTATTAGATGACCCAAATGTCAACCAGCGCGGCAGCAACATCACCGCTGAACGCTTGCGATTTGATTTTTCTTGTCCACGACCCGTTACTAAAGAAGAATTAGCCAAAGTAGAAGAAGTTGTCAACGCAGCGATTAAAGAAAATATCGAAGTTGTTATGCAGGAAATGACTGTAGAGGATGCGCAGAAAAAAGGCGCTATTGGTCTATTTAGCAGTAAGTATGGCGAAAAGGTGAGGGTGTATACGATAGGTAATTATTCTTGCGAAATTTGCGGCGGTCCTCATGAAGTAAGGACGGGCGAGTTAGGTAAGTTTAAAATACTAAAAGAAGAATCTTCTTCTGCAGGAGTAAGAAGAATTAAAGCAACTGTAGAATAACAGAATAATAAAAACACCTCATTCAAACGAATAAGGCGTTTTTGCTTTTTTGGAGGCGCCACCCAGATTTGAACTGGGGGTAAGGGCTTTGCAGGCCCCTGCCTTACCACTTGGCCATGGCGCCACAGAAAAATATTTTAGCAGGTGAAAAAATAAATAGCAAGAGATTTTAGCAGGCAATTAATATGTAATGATAAAAATTATTTCACCCGACAAGAATTTGCAAAAAAATATCACGAATGTCATTCCTTGCACGCTTAAAAAGTATTTGAATAACATACACTATTTTTGGGGTAGGAGAACCGCACGATTTTTTGCTGTATCATTGTAAGCCCCTTTGGAGTAGTCATGTATCAATTCAACATGAGCATTGATAAAAAGTTATCGCATTGGTTTTCGTCAATCGAAAAGGTATTTTCAATGCGGCTTAAAGCCTTAGACGGTGTTGTTGCTACAAAAGAACACGCGAAAAGGATTGAAATTTCGGTTGCGTGTGAAAGCAATCGCAAATCAGACGCTGTCAAAATCATTCGCAAGACATTACTCGAGATGTATCTTACGGTTGTGAAATATGACTATTTAGAAGATATGATTTCACTGCCTAATGTGTGCGAAAATTCTTATAAAATTTTGCTGCACACACTCGTTGCTTTTGACAGAGAGGCTGAAAGCGAAATTATCGAAAATCAATTAAAGTTAGGTGATTACTTATCTTTAGACGGTTTTTTCAATTTTAGATTGCGCGAATTGCGTACTCGTTGGGACGAGATAGCGCAATTGGCATCTTCAAATGCCGTTTATTTGGGAAATGACGAAACTTTAAATGAGCTTTTAAAATTTTTAATGAGCGCTGTTACACCCAAAATTCAAAAACTTTCTATTACCGTTTTACCTAATATTTACAATATTAAGGGTGAATACAACAAAAGCAATTTTGAAATCAAAATCAACAGTGCCGAAAAATTGATGATTTATCTTATTAACATTGCCCCCCTAGAATTGATTTTAGAAGGCGAATTTTTGGACAAGCAGTTATATAAAAGGATTATCAGTATATTTGACGGTAAAAGCGCAAGCGGATAATAGAGTATAAATGGACTCAGTCACAAACTATTACAATTCGGCAAATTTCCCCTATATTCTTCATAAATAAAATTATGAATAGGGGCGCTAAACAGTTGCGTATGCGGTGAAAGTATGGTATGATATAAACAAATAAGTTCTAGGAGTACCTTGAAATAATGTTTTATAATATACTTTCGTTTATACGAGATGCCGATGGCAACATTCAATGGGGCGTCATTGCTATGTTGATATTAGTGGTGGTTGCTTTTGCAGGTATGTTTCTTTTACCTATGTTTACCAACAAAAAACGCTCGGCACAGGTAAATGACTTATATGGAAATTTGGCGGTTGGTGATAAAGTAATGACGATTGGCGGCATTATTGGTACGATTGTCAGGATAAAAACGCGCTCTACCGGTGAGAAAGAAATTTTAATCGAAACGGGTGAAGAAGGCAGTAAAACTTCGCTTTGGCTTGACCAAAAGGGCATTTATCAAAACTTGACAAAACCCCCTATCCCCACCAACTTTTTTGGAAAACCAAAAACTGAAGCAGCACCTGTAGCTTCTGCAAATGCAACAAGTGAAGCAACGACAGATAAGGAATCGAATCCCTTTGACGGTGAAGAAACAAAGGAAGAGGTTAGTGAGGTTTCTTCCTTAACTGAAACAGCGTCTACAGTAAACGAAGCGACGGAAAAAGAGGTTGAAATTTCTAATAGCGAGGCTGCTGACAATGCAGAAGTTGAAGATAACGAAGAAATCGCAAGTGAAATAGAAACAACACCTAAGTCAAGCACCAGAAAATTGACATCACCGAGTACCAAAAAATCAACTTCAACAAGAAAACCTAAAGCAAAATAGTTCTAATTAACTTGTCCTTCGCGTAATATATTGTATTACGAGGAGGACAAGTTTTATTATGGCTAAGAAAGAGGTACTTAACCCAACGGCAAAAAATTATGTTTTTGAGGTCTTGAAAGCCGTCATTGTGGCATTGATTTTCTCGCTGGTGTTCATTTTAATTTTAGCACTTTTAATTCCGGCATTAAATATTGAAACTACACGACTACCAATTTTAACGCAGGTGATAAAAGGAATCAGCATTTTGGCGGCGGCATTACTTTGTTTAAGACTGCAAGGCAGCTTTTGGCTTAGAGGTCTTATTATGGGTTTAGTCTTTGTCGCATTAGCGTTTATAGTCTTTTCTCTGTTAGACAATGTAACCTTTAGATGGGGACTTAATATCCTAAATGATGTAGCTGTCGGCACTGTCACGGGACTAATCAGCGGTGTGATTGCAAGTTTGATAAGGAAAAAGAAATAGTCACATTTTACTCTTTTTTTTCATAAAATGGCAATAAAACCATTTTTGAGGAGAAAAGAAAAAATTATGAACCGCTATCGAAAAAGTCATACGCATTTTGTGCGGACAGGGGAAAATTTGTACCAGCTGTCTAATCATTACGGTGTGACGGTACAGTCCATTATGGCGCAAAACCCTGCAATCAACCCGTTTGAATTACAAGTTGGTAGCAGTCTGTATGTTACACCAAGCGAAGAATACTATCAAAGAGTACAAGTGCAAAATATGCAGCATTTACCAGTATCTTCTTCGCTATTACAAAACGCACTAAGCAGTGATTTAAGACGGGTATACTCTCAAAATATTTTTTTCACCCGCGCGCTTTATACTTCTATTACATACAAGCTAAAAGACCAAGAATTGACCGCTGAAAGAATCGTCCGCAGTTGTATTGATATTTCTGAAATTTTTGCAAGGTATTATAGCCCAGAAACAGCCGATAAAATTGCATGTATTCACAAGGACGATTTGCAATTGGGCAGTCAATACATGATTAACCTAAGGGACAAAAACATTGAGGAATCAAAGGACATAAAGGCTAGATGGCTAGCTGTTATGGAAGAATTAGCCGAACATCTCTCTTACATTAATCCACATTATAAAAGAGATATTTTGCAGGCAATATTGCAAGATGCTGTAGAAGGTTCTATTGCATTAGGTGCTGCAAGATTGGTTGGCAATTTTGCGTATGAAATTGCTTTTACCGACAAAACCGAACAACGCATTCTAGAACTAGCCGATTATTTCGCAATGGGTATAGCAAAGCAATTCCCGCACAAATTTGTGTAGAGTATAACAGTATAACGCACAGTGTATGACGCGCTGTGCGTTTTTTTTCTTGACAAACTTTATAAATCTAGTATACTATCATTTTAAAATAAAAGCAGTTGGAGGAAAAATGGCTTTGACGAATCAACAAAAATATGAAAATTGGCTAAAGAAGGCAAAGGACAAGCCTACGCTAGAGTTATTACAATTGATGAAGGGCGATAGCAAAGCCATTGACAATGCTTTTTACAAAGAGTTAGAGTTTGGTACGGGCGGACTAAGGGGTGAATTGGGCGCGGGGACAAACTGTCTTAATGTGTACACTATAGCCAAAGTTACGCAAGGTATTGCGGATAACATGAAAGCCAATGGTTTTAGCACAGTGGCAATTTCGATGGACTCTCGTATTAACTCGGATATTTTTTGCGTTAAAGCCGCCGAAGTTTTTGCAGCAAATGATATTAAGGCATTTGTAACAAAAGAATGTATGCCGACACCTTTCCTTTCGTTTATGGTTCGAGAGTTAAAAACGGATATAGGTGTAATGATTACGGCAAGCCATAATCCTTCACAGTATAATGGTTATAAGGTTTATGGCTCTGACGGCTGTCAATTGACAGATAAGCGTGCAAACGACATGATTGCTTGCATTGATAGGGTTGACCCGTTTGAGGTTGTTACAAAGTCGATTGATTTTTATCAAAATAAAGGTCTGATTGAAGTTGTATCAAACGAACTTGAAGTGCAATATTTAAGCGCCGTAAAAGCGCAGTCTGTAGGCAATGCTAAAGGAATAAAAGTTGTTTATACCCCGTTAAACGGCGCAGGTTACCGCGTAGTACCAGAAATTTTGCGGGAAGTAGGGGTGGAGGATTTGTATATTGTTACAGAGCAAAGCAAACCAGACGGCAGATTTTTAACTTGCAGTTACCCAAATCCAGAAAAAACAGAGGCATTGAAATTGGGGTTAGAATTGTTGCAAAAAAGTAATGCTGATTTACTAATTGCAACAGACCCCGATGCCGACCGCATGGGACTTGCCGTAAAAGCGCGCAAAGGCTATAGATTATTAAGCGGGAACGAAACAGGTGTATTGCTAACAGACTATTTATTCTATCGTAGAAAGGCATTAGGAACATTGCCAAAAAAACCAATTTTGTGTAAAACGATTGTATCATCAGAATTGGCTATTAAAGTTGCTGATGAGTACGGCGCAGAATCGTTTGATGTCTTGACAGGCTTTAAATATATTGGTGAAGTGATTTTAGGACTAGAGAACAGGGGAGAGGAAGACCGCTTTGTTTTTGGCTTTGAAGAAAGCTACGGTTGTCTTGCAGGCACATATGTACGCGACAAGGACGCGGTTGTCGCTTCCATGCTGGTTGCCGAGATGGCAGCTTATTATAAAAAGTTGGGTAAGTCTTTAGCGGATAGGATTGAAGAAATCTATGCAAAGTTTGGCACTTATCAACATAAACTTTTATCTAAAGAATTCCCCGGCGCAACGGGCGATGCCAAAATGAAACAGCTCCTTAAGGATTTGCGCGAAAAAAATCCTACTGAAATGGGTGGCATCAAAATTATAAAATCTATTGACTACCTTATCCAAAGCGAAGTTGATTTGCCTCCTAGTAATGTTTTATCTTATAATTTAGAGGGCGGTGCGCAATTGATTGTTCGTCCTTCCGGTACTGAGCCGCTTATTAAGTTTTATCTTACTGCTGCTAAAACCCCAAATGAAAATATGGTTATTTTTGAGAAATTAGAAAAATTTATCAAGAAGCATTTTTGAAAATGAAAGTTTACTTTCGATTTTCACAAATGCGCACGCCGCAAACGGTTAAAAACCACGCGGAGTTTTTAACCGTTTATAGAAGAATGTTTTGTATAATTGCATATACTATTTCATAGATGAAAGTTACGCGTTTTTTGGCTGTTTTAGGTATTTTACTTATAGGCTCACAATTGTTTTTGTGGGTGCATTTTCCTACGCGCTATAATGATATTATTGCCGCTGCTGCCGAAAAGCACAACATTGCGCCCTCATTGATTCATGCAATTATCTATGCTGAAAGCGGCTATGATAAAAATGCGGTAAGCCGTGTCGGTGCGGTTGGACTTATGCAATTGATGCCTGCAACTGCTGTCTTTGCGGCAGAACTTTTGGATTTACAGTTTGACGAGAGTATGTTAAAAGACCCTGAATATAATATCAAATTGGGTGTGTTTTATCTTTCGCGCCTTTTAAGAAGGTTTGATTTACACAATGCTGTTGCTGCCTACAACGCAGGCGAGGGTAATGTTGCCCGTTGGATAGCTGAAGGTAGGGAAGAGATTCCCTTTAGAGAAACGCGCAACTATGTAAGACGGGTTTTCCGCGTACAAAGAGTGTATCAGTTTTTAGGTGTTAAATAAATTTGTTTGCTATTTTTAGTCAGCTAAAGTAAAATGGTATTTTAAGAGGTGACAAAATTTGAGATACAGCGTTTTAATTATTGACGACGAAAAAGAATTAGCAAATGCGACAAAGGAATACTTTGAGGCTTTTGGGGTAAGTGCGGTGGCAGTATATACTATAACCGAAGCTAGAGAGTGGCAAAAAAACAATCAAGCCGAACTCTTGCTTTTGGATATAAATTTTAAAACCGAAAGCGGATTAGAATATTGCAGGGAATTGAGAAAAACAAGCAATGTTCCGATATTATTTGTCAGTGCGCGGCTTTCTACCGACGATATTTTGATGGCGCTTAACATTGGCGGCGATGATTATATCACAAAACCATACGAATTGAGCGTGCTTTTAGCAAAAGTAAAGGCAAGGCTTAATAGACAAGATAGGATGGATAGTAAAATTATGACGGGCGATTTAGAATTGGATTTAGAAAAACGCAAGGCTTATAAAAACGGAATTGATTTAGAGTTAAAAAATAAGGAATTTTTATTGCTTACATACTTTGCACAAAACGCAAACAGAATTCTTACTAAAGATGAAATTTTTATAGCAGTTTGGGGAGATGCTTTTTTCTCAGACGGTACGCTGATGGTTCATGTAAGAAAATTGCGGGAAAAAATAGAGCAAAATTCAGAAAATCCAAAAATATTAAAAACGGTTCATAGGGCAGGGTATATATTCAATCTGTGAAAAATAATCTACTAATCATTATAATAATTTTGACACTTAGTGTCTTTGGCGGGATAGTCGCTATTTTGGCAAACCATGACTTGACGCATATTGATATGGTAAGATTAAATGAAATTCGTTATGATGTAGAAAATAACTTAGACGATTTTTCTGGTTTAGATATTACAGATTTTGAAATTGTTGTTATCAATAATGACGGCGAAATACTTTATTCTACTTTTCATATACAATCTAAAACCTATGACCATTGGATAAATTGGGCATTACAAAATGATAGAGTGATTTTAGAGTTTAGCGGTGGACGAATATTTGTAACAAGAAAGCAGGGAAATGGGACGGTTATTGCCATTATTATAATTGCAATTTTGACAGCAATTATAATCACTGTATACATTTTGCATGGTGTATATCAATATAAAACTATTTATAAGCCGTTTGAAAATCTTAAAACTTTTGCAAGCGATGTTGCTTACGGCAATTTGGATAATCCGCTTTTAATGAATAAAAATAATGCATTTGGCGCATTTACTGAAAGCTTTGATATTCTGCGAAGCGAGTTAAAGGCGGCAAAAGAAAAGGAAACGGAATTAGAAAAAAGCAAAAAAGAATTAGTTGCACAATTAAGTCATGATATTAGAACACCTATTGCAAGCATTAAAGCGGTGACGGAATTACTATTGTTAAACAAACTAACTGATAAGACAAAAGATAAATTAGAAATTATAACAGGCAAAGTAAGCGAGATAGATGACTTAATTACCAATATGTTTCAAGTGACTTTAGACGATTTAGCAGAATTTCAAGTGAGTATAACGGAACTATCAAGTAAGGAAATAGAGGGTATAATTAGACAAGCAGATTATTTGGGCAAAATAAAGAAGTTATCGTTGCCTGATTGCCTTATAAATGCTGATGCGCTTAGATTAGGGCAAATAGTTGGCAACATTATTAATAATTCATACAAATACGCTAAAACTGAAATAATGGTAATAAGTGAATTAGCGGATAATCAACTAAGCATAGAATTTGTTGATTTTGGCATAGGTGTCAAAGAAGAAGAACTGCCATTTATCATGGGCAAATTTTATAGAGGCAGCGTCAATCAATCAGAAACGGGCGCAGGTTTGGGATTATTTATTTGCAAAACTTTATTAGAAAAAATGAACGGTGCGATTGATTGTTATAACACAATCGAAGGCTTTGTTGTAAAGATTTTTTTGCCGTTGGCATAAGACACATCTTAATTTTATTTAAGAACTTAATAAGAAATAGCTAAGGACTTATCTTAGCTGTCCACAATATACTTAGATTACAATCATTTATAATGATTGTGGTCTTTTTTAAGGAGGTTAGCTAATATGCTACTTAAAACAAACAAATTATGCAAAACATTCTCTACCGCAGGTGTGCAGCAGCATGTATTAAAAAACATTGACCTTGAAATATACAAGGGCGATTTTACCGTTATTATGGGTGCTTCTGGCGGCGGCAAATCAACGCTGTTGTATGCACTTAGCGGAATGGATTCGCCTTCCTTAGGCGATGTGTATTTTGGCGACGAGAATATTGCCAAATACAGTCAAGATAAACTAGCGGTTTTTCGTAGAGAGCAATGCGGTTTTGTATTTCAGCAAATACATTTAGTAGAAAGTATGAGCGTCATCGACAATGTATTGATTGCAGGCATGCTATTAAAAATCTCTAAAAAAGAATTAGTAGAAAGGGCAAAAAAATTATTACAGTCCATTGGCATAAATGAGTCACTTTGGAAAAAACTGCCCAATCAGCTTTCTGGCGGCGAGGCGCAAAGGGTGGGGGTTGCAAGGGCTTTAATCAACAATCCCAAAATTTTATTTGCTGACGAACCTACGGGTGCGCTAAATTCTATTATGGCTATTGCTGTATTAGATACTTTAACACAAAGCAACGAAGAGGGACAAAGTATTGTAATGGTTACGCACGACATTAATTCTGCACTAAGGGGCAATCGCATTTTGTATTTAAAGGACGGCAAAATAGAAGGCGAGTTGAAGATAGAAAAATATGATACCGAAAATGCTGACAGACGGAAAAAAGTTAAAGACTTTTTGTCCTCACAAGGCTGGTAAGGGGAAAAAAATATATGAAGTCATTTAAAATAGCATGGTCGAATATAAGAAAACGAAAATCCAGCGCAATTACACTTACGGCTGTCACATTGATAGCCTCGCTATTGCTAGTCATTAGCTTAACATTATTGATGGAGTCAGGCTCTCTGTTTGACCGTCGTGCAGAAGAATTAAATGCGGCGCATAGGTCTATTGCCATAACAAGTGAATGGACGGATTCTATGCACCAGCATGTAATAAGTGATGAAAATCTACGGGACTATTTAATTCAGGATATTTATTTAGGTGATGTGCGTTATATGTTAAACGGCAATCTTACCCGCAGCAGAATAGCATTTACCACAGAACAAGATTCTGCTATAAATACATATACAGTAATTGACAGGCTGCAAGTTGTGCCGCATAATCCAATTATTTTACCTTTCATTTTTCGCATCAATGGATTTAGGGCAGGAAATGAAATAGAGTTTCAAAGTGCGGGTACGACCCATCTCTTTACGATTTACGGATTTTATGAAACAGTTTTTTTTGGCTCGCCAATGACGGGAATGTATAAGGCATTTGTAATGGAAGAAGCGATGGTATCCATTGCTGCTGATAATAATTTGCGTCCTGCGACGCTAATATCGCTAAGGTATTATGATGTCAGTGCCGCAGGTGGAATTTTTGCTGGCTTTGAATCAGGGGGTGAGGATAACTTTACATTTACCACTACATTCAGTGTTTCGCTATCAAGCGCACGGCATGATGCAACAATCTTTGCAATTATCATGGCGTCAGTGCTTAGTTTGATTGCGCTTATTATTGTAGCGATTGCTCTTATTGTAGCTAGGTTTAGTATTATCAATAACATCGAGCAAGATATTCAAACGCTAGGTGCGCTAAAAAGTATTGGCTTTACGACACGGCAAATTATACGGACGATTATACTGCAGTTTTTATTTATTACTCTTGCAGGTGTGCTATTGGGGGTTGTTAGCTCAATTGCTTTAATGGGTGTTGTAGGTAATATGATAGCAGCAACTTCGGGTCTTAGATGGGGCAGAGTCTCAATGATACTGCCGATTATTATTGCTATTGTTGCGGTGATTGGCTTAATTACAGGTGTCACCTACTTGATTGCAAGGCGGTCTAAAAAAATTACGCCCATTAACGCGCTTCGTGCAGGTCTAAATACGCATAGTTTTCAAAAAAGCGCGACGGCGTTGGATACATCAACACTGCCTCTTAGTGCGAGTATGGCAGCTAAACAATTTAAGACAGGCTTTAAACGCAACATTGCTTCATTTATCACACTAACTTTATTTGCTTTTTTGAATGTGTTAAGTTTTACTTTATATCATAATTTTGTGCGTGATACCTCTGCCTACCGTCAAATGGTAGGGTTTGAAACAGCGCAGCTTCATATTTTTACTTCTTATGATGAATTTGCACAAGAGCAATTTGATAATATTGCTGCACGGAATAATGTGCGTGCGACGCTTAGGTTTAGTTCGTGGAGCTTGACTGTTAATGGGGAATCACTACCTATCACAATATGGGAAGATATTGGCGCACGGGAAATCAGCACGATTGTTGAGGGTCGTCATCCTAACGCCGCCAACGAAATTTCACTGGCGATTTGGGCAGGTGCTTGGCTTGGTGTAGGTGTTGGTGGTATGGTTGACATTGAGGCGTCCAGCGGTGTGACTGTCAGCTTTATGGTGACGGGATTATATCAAGGTTGGGGTGCAGGCGGTAATTTGACATTAGCAGGGTTTGGGCGTATTCAAGAAAATCCTGTTTTAAGAAGTATGTATATTTATTTGTACGATGGCTCTGATGAGTCTATCAATCGACTGTCTAATGAACTAATCGCAGATTATGGTCGTATGATAGGTGTTGTCAACCACGAAGAGGCTTTTAGAGAATCTTTGGCACAAATGCAAGACCCGATTGAAGTTGCAACTTTTGCGATTTTATTCGTGATTATTGCAGTAACGGTATTGGTGCTGTTTTTGATGATTGGCACGATTATCAATCGCTCAAAAAAGGAAACAGGTATTCTAAAAGCCATAGGCTTTACAAGCAAGCAGCTAATTGCACAAATGCTGCTAAGTTTTTTGCCCTTGATATTAGGCGGTGTGCTAATAGGGACAATACTAGGCATATTTGTAACTAATCCATTGTTAGGCGTAATGTTTAGCGGAATCGGTATAGCAAGAGCTTCTTTTATCATTGTGCCGTGGTTAGTTGCTTTAGGAGCGGTATTGTTAATTGCGGCAAGTATTGTCACTTTGCTTTTAGTAAGTTTAAAGTATAAACGCATCAGTGCAAGAGAGTTGATTGTGGAAGGGTAAAAAAACTTTGACATTTCCTGCCGTCTGTGCTATTCTTTATATCAGATGAAGATGAAAAGGACATTCGACATTGAAAAATCACGATTGTATGCGTCAAAGGATTATACGCAGTTATTACAGGGCAAGCAGTACGAGGGATTTACTCTTGCGTATAAAGAATTAGAACCTATTGTAATTGAGTCAAAAACAGTGTGTTTCTTTGACGCTTATAGCAATAGCATAACAAAGCCATATTTACAAGAATTTAACGAAAGCAACGCAACACCTTTTTGCTTAAGAATGTTACAAGAGGATAAACCAGAACGCATTGCATTAGCAGGATTACGGTTTTCGACTAATGTTGCTACAGAATGGAAAATAGCCCTATATGAAGAACGAGATGTAATAAAATTATCTACTGAGGCAGAATATCCAATCTCGACAATGATTCATTCTGGCTTTATTGCTTTTGCGGATAATAATATAGCGCAAAAATATCCTATCTTAATGCAAGATAACGAAGGTGTTCATGCATTAGATTTTGCTGTAAGTTTTGACGGTAATACCGCGCTTCGTTATGAAATAGAACCTAAAAAGGATAAAGCAAAGTCCATTGCCGTTTTTTCTACAGGAAACGGCGACGGGGTTTATCCTACCTATATTGGTTATGATAAAGACAGAAATCCTACTGCTATATTGTGTGATTTTTTGCTTTTTAATCCCAAAAATAAACTTACATATACGGGTGTAGAGTCGTTTGAGTTTGAGATGAAAATTGAGGATTTGTATTTTTTCGACCCGTCAATTTCTTCATTTGAAAACAATATTGCCAAATGGACATTTGTTTTATCACACAAAGACGAGTTGGACGATTTTCAGTGCTATAGGGCATATGCTAGCCGTGCGCATGCATACCATAGTGTGCGACAATTTTCCCAAGCGTTAGAGGATTATTATGTTGCGATAGATTTAGCAGAAAAGCTGTCAAAGGAAAAAAACCATAAATTGCGCGAATGGACGCTGTATGACAATGCAGGTCAGATTCAGCGGAAAAACGGAAATTTAGACGAAGCAAAAAAATTATTTGAAAAAAGCAAAAAATTTGATGACAGCTTTTCATCTACTGCTTTTGTCAATTTAGTAGAAATTTACATGCGCGAGGCTAATTATGAACAAGCAAAAAAAATTGCAGGTGAGATGATTGAGCTTAGACCGCAAGACCCTATTTCGTATCTTAAAATGGCGGAAGTTTGTATTGCCAGTGATAAGATAGATGAAGCGATTTCGATTTATGATGTGTTGATTAAAAAATTTGATTGGGACGAGGCGATTATGGATAAGACGATGTGTCTAGGCACGCTAGGACGCTATGACGAGGCATTAAATACTTTAGAAACTTATTTAAACGAGAATGAGCCTAACGAGGTGTATTATTATAATAAGGGTTTTATGAAGTTAAAACAGGGTAAGATGGACGAGGCATACCTTTGTATGTTAAATGCATTTGAATTTCATAATGAGTTTACGCTTGCGCTAAACCGCCTTATTGAGATGGACGAGTTGTATTTTGACTATGAAAATGTTGTGCGGTGGGCGACAAAATATATTGAAATTCACCCCGATGCAGAGTACGGTTTAAGTGTCAGGGCAGAAGGTTATATGTTTTCAGGAAATTATCAAGCAGCTTTAAAAGATTATCATAAAATTATCGAAAAAATTTCACACGACCCGATTTATATCAAGCAAGCAATTTACATTTGTCTTTTGATGGGCAACGCTAGAGAGGCAAAAAAATATTTAAAGCGGTACAAAAAAAGAGGCGGCAAAGGGTGGCTGGCATTATATCATGCTTTAATTTGGGAAAAACAAAACAAGGCATATGCGGCAAAAAAAATCTACGACCAATTTTTAGAGAAAGGCACCCACGAGCAATTTTTGCATCACGCTTGTATTTTTTATATAAGACACAAAGAAAAAGAACGAGCCAAACGCGCTTTAGAGCGGCTAGTTCAATTTGGCAACACAGACTTTGCCCTTTTGCGAAAAATCAATTTTGAAAGAGCGTTCGGCACAGAAGAATCTTTGCACAAATTAATAGACGAGTACATTGCAGAAGTTATTCCGGAACTAACAAAAGAAGAGTACGAAAGTGAAAGAAATAATGTTAAAACACGGGCGCTAAACGCTGCGAATGTGTATAAGTGATAGTGTTTCTTCATGGTAGCAGGAAAAAACCTTTGGACATGCAAAATCCCGTTATACACCTTTGGCAACTGCAACGGCAGATGTTATTAAATCCTCATACATTTTCTTTTTAATCATTTTATTATATTGTGACTCACGCCCTTTCGCTAGAATCATGTAAGTATTAGTTGCTTTCTCTGCCAAAGAATAATTTGCCACAAACTTTAACGAATCTCCATATAGCACCATTATTCCTTCTTGTATTCTACTTAGGAAAGTTAACAAGTAATAAGGAACAGGATTTATTTTATCTTCCGATTTTTTTCTTGATTTTTCCGCTTTTAAGAAATACAAATATATGCTAAGAATTTGCTGTCTTGTTAGTGTTTTTATTTTTGAGACAACTTTGTTATATGTTGGACTACCTTTTTTTAATATTTCATGTTTTCTAACATATGCTAAATAGCCACCATCATAATAAGCTAAAATAGTTTGCAACAATTTTGTTAAATCAATTTTTAAGTCTGAGACTTTTAGCTCAATCTCAAGAGTTTCACATATAGACTGAGCCCTGCTCAATAATTTATTTTTTTCAGCAGGTGGCATTGACCTAAAATCATTTGCATGATTTTGCTTTGTTATTAAAAAGAATCCATAATCTCTAAAATCGTTGTGCAAATAAGTAAACTCTTCTTGAGCTGCCACAAAATCTTTGCTTTTAATGGCATTTTGAGAGTTATTATATTTTACTATATTATCAAAAATCTCTTTATCATCAGTTGAGGAAAGTTGTAAAAGTTTAACCATAACAAAAACTTGCTCAAAGTCTTCTTTCATTTTAGAGATAGTAGGGTATGTCTTAAGGACATGATAAATTGAATTTACAGTTTGACAGCCATTTACTATTTGTGGATTTTTTAGTTTTGAAAACTTTGTGTTTCTTCTTTGATTATCTTCGTCTATTGTTTCAACATTAATTTCATCAGCAATAATTGTTATACCATTATTGTAAAAAAGAAAGTTGTCTCTTTCGACAGGATTTCTTAAAGTGCTTATTATACCTGCATTTATAGCCGAGTTTTCTCCTATATAGTTTCTCAAATTTTCTTCAAATAATGGATATTTTTCGTCTTTTGCTTTCTTAAGTAATAAATAAAAATCAACCACATTTACAGGCATAAACTGTGAGCGTATCAACCTTGAATCGCCCCTAATATGCTCGGGATTTATGTCAACTCTAGTCTGCTTTGAAATAGTACGCAATTCGACTGAAAAAGTTTTCTTAGGTTTATTTCTATCTGTAAAGTATTTGTCTGCTATGTCCTCAAGCGAAAAGAAAGAAGCACAAACTATACACTGCAAGCTGTTGTATTCGTATCTTTCAAACGACACTTTATAACTCTCATAAACATCAGAATCATTTGTAACATAATAATGCAAAAAGACTTTGAAATCATCGTCATTTTTGTACTTGGTGAAAATTTCTTGAAGCTCTACATTTCGTGAATATATTCCCTGTTTCAAGTGTTCTAACGACCTAGAAAAAAATTCATCAACAATAGCTCTATATCGCAATGTGGTATCAATATAAAACTTATTTTGAATTAAAAATAATTCTTTTTTATCTTCGTTAAAAAAATAACAGTCTATACCCCTGTCGCTGTCTTCTAAAATGAAATTAGGAATTATTTCTTCTTCAACAGAGTAAAGCTTTTGTAGTACCCAAAAATTAAAAGCATAAGCATTATCACTAAGCTTTGGGTCGATATCAATATATTGCTCTTTGATTTCAACAATATCTTCATCAATTTGCTCTTTGAAATTTATCATAAGGCTACTCCTTTGTTATGTGCGATTTCACTAGATAATTTTATTATATACTTGTAAAAAATGCAAGCCAAATAGCGACATATTTCGCAATAGGTTTAATTGAATAAAAACAACCAATTTTTATATTTTTCAATTGTTTTTCCTGACAACTTTCAAACCCCCTACAATTTCTGTCGGTTTTGGGCTTTTTTTGCGTTGAGGTTCATTTTTTCTATTTCCCTGCGTAGGATAGCGGTACAGGAGAGATAGTACCATAATGAAATTATCCGCGTTGTTGCCAGAATGGACAAAAATTGAGGACGAGAAAGAAATTTCGTCGCTTTGCTTTGACAGCCGCGAGGCAAAAGAGGGAAGTTTGTATTTTTGTATACCCGGCGGCAATGCAGACGGTCATTCCTTTGCATATAGCGCTGTAGCTTCCGGCGCTACGGCAATTGTTGTAGAAAGGCTAGTTGACCTTCATGTAACGCAAATTGTTGTTCCTGATGCAAGGAAGGCGCTAGCTTTAGCTGCAGCGAGATTTTACGGCGAGCCTGCCAAAAAATTAAAATTAATTGGCATTACGGGTACTAACGGCAAAACTACTACAACTTATATCGTTGAAAGTATTTTAAAAGCGGCGGGGCTTAAAACTGGTGTAATCGGCACAAGCGGTATTTTTATAGGTTCGCAAAAAATCGAGGCAAAACTAACTACTCCCGACCCAACTGATTTTCATGCTATTTTGGCACAAATGGTAGAGGCGGAGGTTGACTTTGTTGTTATGGAAGTCAGCGCACATTCATTAGCTTTGCGTAAAATGTTTGGTGTGCAATTTGATGTTACGGCATTTACTAATTTTTCGCGTGACCATTTGGATTTTTTCGGTGACATGGATACCTATTTTGATGCAAAGAGAAAATTGTTTACACCTGAATATTCTAAATTTTCAGTCTTTAAT
>Ga0131853_10007660_pt1 | contig 19584 bp, 6 predicted proteins | sample TergutLab28metaG_FD_92764 | JGI IMG/M metagenome (GOLD analysis project Ga0131853, IMG submission 92764) | Labiotermes labralis P1 segment gut microbial communities from Petit-Saut dam, French Guiana - Lab288 P1 (version 2) (version 2) | ecosystem: Host-associated > Arthropoda: Insects >... | reverse complement strand
TTGAACATGATGTCATTTTGCTCCAGGACAGTGCAACACTTCATCGCCATTATTATGTGAAAAATCCAGTTCAACATAGGGGCTGGGAGATGTTGGAACATCCACCCTACTTTCCAGATCTCACCCCATGTGATGACAGTTTGTTTGCTCATGTGCAATAACATTTTCAGGGCAAACAATTTGAAGCGGAAGACGATTTCAACACTGCTGTCACTGCCTCTTTACATCATCTGAGCAAGGATGAATATAGACCTGCAGCTGCAGATAGGAAAAGTGTGTGGACAGTACCGGTGATTGTATTGAGTGGAGGACATATGCGTAAACATTCAGGAATATCAGTAGTGATGTTATCTTGTATTTTGTTATTACAAGACAATCATACACGAAACTTCTGAAATTATCTTCATAGTTTTGCCTGTCAGAGAATGTGGAATATGGAGCACATGATACAAATAAGTGGCCATGTGTCTTTTTTTTATATTATACATTTTCAATGCAGCTCTATTATATTCACAAAGAATCAACACCAACCTGTTGCACTATACTCTTGTTTAGTTGTAGTTTTATCTCCAACATGTTTCAGCCAGATTTACTGGACGTCTTCACAGAGTCATAAGCAGCAATGTTTCAATTTAAAATCTAAGTTGAAACGTCGATGCATATGACTCCTGAAGATGACCAGTAAATCTTGCTGAAACATGTTGCAGATGTAACTACAAATAAAAAGAAGTATAGTGTGTCCAGTTGGTGTTGAATCTTTGGCCATGTGTTGTTCAGTTCTGATTGGGAGCAGTCGCATGATTTGGTGAGTGGAAGCCAGAAAGAAACGCATTAACTTTTTCTAGAAAACAACAAAATAATTTTGTGGCTGTTGGAGCTTCAGAGATTTTTTGACCCCTGTTTATATCAGTTTTGGGTGTTAGCTTTCAGGAATAGACAAAGCTTGGATATGTTTCATTCCAATTTTTCACACCTCCATATGCATCTAACACTTCATATTACTGTCATTATTTTCGAAGCATATCTGTGCACAGCTTTTAGGTGAATTATTTCCTGCATTAACAATTTTCATAGCACTGTGCATCGGTGATAATTAAACACTTCATTATCCAACTAATGCACATATTCTGACTGTAATTAGATAAAAAAGGGCAGTCTGTTTTAGAGACAAATATGCTGCCATGACACCGACCTTGTCCATGTCAACAGACACGATAGAATCATTCTTGTAATTTTTAGCCAAGCACTGTACAAGGCTCCCTGATGATGGATCCTTTGTGATCTGAAACATGTTGGAGCACTTTTAAATATTTTATAATTTTAATTGTATCTACATATTATATATTGTGCATTAGTTGGATAATAAAGTGTTTATTTCCTGCATTCTTTCCTTTTCATTCATGTTCATGTGTCTTGGTTGTGGGATTGCATCTGTGTAACACTTTCAACCTCCAACCTTTGAAGCTACCCCTGTCACACATTTGCTTTCCCCAGAACTCTTGCATGTCTTTGGTAAAGGACTAGAGTTGCTTTCTTCCTTTACATCACAATCACACAGCTAATTTTCATCACTGCAGATGTCTTGTACATAGATTCAGCACAATGTCTTATTCTGTTTATTAAATAGCCTACCTCACTGTAAGGAATTTTTATGAACTGTATTATATCAATATTTAAGAGCCACTATATATATATATATATATATATATGTGTGTGTGTGTGTGTGTGTGCATTATTCTGTTTTAACACCATATCATTGGAAGTCCCCTAATATGGTCCTTCAACTAAACTTATCTTGAACTGTCAAGATGCAGGCTTAGCATGTTCTTCTGAAACATCAGTAACTATTTACTAGAATATCCATCCTGACTGTCCAGGAGATTGTAATCATAATATGCATTGCCATAAGGACCTAAAATCTTATAGAAATGAAGTTACTTATAAGGTATCCAGATGCTCATCTGATTATGTTAATGTAGATTTTCCTATAGAAAATATGGATGTCTGGTTTCATTCTTGTAAAAATACATATCTCATTTGTGTACGAAGTCTGTCTTCTGGGGTGTGTTGCTGTGCACTCCTTAAGGAGTTTACCAACATTTTAGATGAACCTTCTCCCACCATCTTCACCTTCTACTGCCCTTCAAATCGAGATGGTATATGCATCTGAAGTTTTGGTAAATTTACACCACACTGCACAGCATAACAGTCTAAAACATAGTATTTTTTTTTTGTAGTAATCACTTCGAGAACTTGAAATCTCACTTCTCATTTCTTTTATCAGAAATTGTATTTTAGTATTAATTTTATCATGAAACCTTCTTTTAATTTAGAGATTTACAACCGATAGATTAGAAAATTCAAAAAGTGTGTTGTAAAATTATTCCCACCTCTAGAAGAATAGGCTACAATTGAAAATCTAAGCCGAATATTTTATGGCAGTCTATAAGCCCAAGTTACTTAACACTGTATAATAATGCAGCATCTGCAGTTGCTGTCCTTCCACAAGATACTTATTATGTCTTTAACTGGTAGATGTATTTGCTTCCATCTGCTGAGGTTAAGAATGTGTGGAACTGTACTGCTTGTACTGCCACCTCCTCCATATGCGTATATGGCATGATGCATAATTAAGCATTTATGCAGACAATACAAACTTTAAAGCAGACATCCTATAAGAACATTAAGATTTTGAATAGTGGCACTGGGCTATGTTGCTTATGTTTTGGATGAATATGCTGCTGCTATATACAGCATCGAAGTGAATGGGGCTCTGGCTGGTTCTGAGGGACTACCTGGACCACTTACAACCCTACACACTTTGACCCTAAGGATGTGCGCAGCAGCTTGTTCCTTCAAAATGCCGGCAGTACAGCCCACTTCCACACGGTCCCAACACTAATGGCTGCAGTTACCAAGAGCGCTGACTGCCCCTGGAACCTTAAATCTGATTAAATAATCCTGTCACAGAAGACCTGAGATTTAAATTCTTGTTTGTATTGTTATGTGCAGCTTTCACAACAGTGATTTTTGTAGTAAAGGTAAAGGTAAAGGTAAAGTTCATCCTATAACAGGCCACAAAGGCCCAGAGGTGGATTAAATGTATAGCTTTACTCTTTCTTTAACCTCGGCGCTAGATACGTTGGGTGGTCAACACCATGCCCCAGCTGCTTTACCCCTGGAAAAGACCTGGTACCCATTGTATAGTTGGCTGGGTGGGCCGCAGGGCCGGTCTGGACGGGCACGGAAAATCTCACCCCCACCGGGGTATATAAGTTTGTGTTCCTTGGTTTATTGGTTTGTTGAATAATGTTTTATATATGGTTGTTCTGCATTGCTAGTATACTTCTCTGCTGCATTTGTTATCACATGTGGGAGTGACAGACATCATTGTGGCTAAAGAAATTGTGCAGAGAGCAGATGTGGTAGAAATTCTGTGAAGATTTGCTTTTGTTTTTCATGGAGTATTAATATTACGGTGTGGTAACAGTGGGTTAAAAGATTCAGCATTGTCATTGATAAACATGGCATATAAATAGTAATGTATAAAGTTAAAACATTATAAGTTGACATCGTAGAATTACTGAAAATTATGTGCCATATTTTATGAAGTATATTACTGTTGAATATTATTTAAGACCTGGTTTTTAAAGAATTTCCCACAAACACCATGATTCACTTGTGTTTCACTCCTCCTTCATATTAGTGAACTTGTGGGTTCAAATCTCAGACCAGATACCAGCTCTCCTTAACAAAGTTAGGTAAATGATAGGACAGTACATCATTCCACTATAACGTCTTAATTCCTCATACTTTACAGTTTATTATTCATTAATTATACTACCGTTTGATGTCATACGGTCTAAGATATTAAAAGCATCTTTAAATAAGCTGTAAATATATAAATAAGCTTCAAAATGACAAGCTTCTGATCAGGTTGAGTGTCATCCCTCCAAAAGTTCTTAGCACCTGGTACACCATAAAAGTTGTGATTATGTGTGTGGGTTCAAACTAGGATCATATGAATGATCAGACAGTTGGTCACTCCTAGGCCACATAGTCAGGCTAATTGTCCTGACTGTGATTATCCAGGCCCATAATAAGATTTGGTTTCTTTGGTATTTTTTTCATACTGCATTTACAACTTGTGCTGTCTTATCAGCAGTTGCAGTGTGCACCTGTATGTTCAGTTTCAGAATCACATTTACAAACCAGGGTGTCAGAGCTTGAAGAGAGAGTGTTACAGCAGAATCAGGACCTTGACAGTCATGTGCATATGATAGGATTACTGGAAGCAGAGAAACTTGAACATATGCAAGGTGAGTGAAGAATGGTGAACTGGAATATAAAAAGAAATCTGGGAAAATAGGATTGTGTAGAAGTATGTTCAAAAGGTGAAACAGGAGTAATATATGGTGGATGGGAGGGTTGTGAAAGCCAAGAGGGATTAGAAGCAAATGGACATGTAGAAGGAAAAGCTGCTTGAGAGAAGATTTTAAAATTTGGTTCCAAAAATAGGAATTCAGAAGGTAGGTCAGTACAGTTCAGAATAGTAACAATTATGTTTAATCTGTGTGTATGTATGTGTGGAAATATATACAAAAACACCCACATGTATATGCACTTGTGGATAAATGTATGCATGTACATGTAGCATATGTAATTTCATGTTGTCACTTGTTTAATGATGATGTCAGTATGCTGTCTTAATATTTTCTGGGAGAGACTGTGGACAACAGGAAAAAAACAGAATGACCAGTCAGTGGGTCAAGATTTTAACCCTAAACTTGGATTTTCAAGTTACTGATTTCCTTCAGTAACAGTAAATCATTTTGTGTAATTTTATTTTTTTGTTTGGTTTTTCCAGATATCTGTAGTGAAAAGAAGAAAATTTCTGATTTAGAATCAGCGCTGGAAGGCCTAAAGACTTGCATACAGGAACTTCAAAATCAGAAAGTGTCACTGGAGATGAAGACAGTAGATCTGGAAGAGCAGGTTGACATACTCACCAAAGAAAAGGCAGAATTGCTGGAAGAGATAAAAGAGATGTCATTCATTAACCAAGGTGTAGAAGGATCTGTGACCATGGCAAAAGTGGAGAATGGTTCTGATACAAGCAGTTTGTTGCAAAGTGTGGAACTGGTTGAAAGACAAGAGGAGGGAAAAGAATTGGTAGGTGAAACTCAGGATATGAATATGTCTTTGGAGCAGTTAAAGGTTGAACTTTTCAGTTCAAATAAGATTATAGAAGAGCAGAAAGAAATAATCATGGACCTGAAATCTAAGATAGACTCACGTGATGAGGAATTAGAAATGCAGAATGAAGTAATTACACGGTTGGAACACCTTGGAGACTACAGTGACAGAGATGACAGGATAGCAGAGATAGTAACAGAACTTCGTGAAATGGCAGGTGATCTTGAAGAGTGGAAGACACGATGTACAGAAGTGGAGAAGCGCCTGAAAGATTTGGATGAAGAGAAGATGGAATTAGAAGAACATTTCAAAGAAGTGAAAAGTGAAAACTCATTGTTAAATCAGGAGCTTGTTACTCAGAGAGACATTGCTGCTGATTTGGCGTCCAAATTGCAAGAGCAGAGTAACGCGATAATTGGTCGAGATGAAAGAATATCCTCATTGCAGAATTTGATAGAGATAAATGGTCATGCCTTGGAAGCAGGGGAAATGACTCTTAAAGATGTACATGAGAGGCTCAACAGTGTGGAGAAACAGTACGAATTAAGGCTGTCAGAGCTGAAATTGACTGTAGCTAATAAGGAGAAGGAATTACTGGATGTGACCTCAGCACTGGCAAAACAAGAGAACATGTTGGCAGACAAAGAAACTCAAATTATGGAACTTAATGAAACTTTACAGAAACAGAGCCATGAGTTTGCATCTCTTCAGCAACAGCTGTCGGTCATTGAAGAAAATGTTTTACATCAGTTCCATATGCAGCTAGATAAAATGTCTGCAACTCTTGCACAGAAGGATGAACTGAACTGTCAGATTACAGAGGAATGCCACCATCACAAGCAGAAAATAGACATGCTTACTGCAGAGGTCGAAAATAAGGTTCAGTATATCATGAGACTTGAGGTACAGACTGAAGAGTTGAAAGAATTTGAACAACGTTGGCAGTCAGCAGTATCAAGTCTGAAAGCTTGTGAAGAAGAGTTGTGCATCCTCAAACAAGACCTTGCTTTGAAACAGTCAGAAATTGAAGACAAGGTGGATAAATTGGGGCAAGTTGAAGGGAAGGTAATAGAACTGACTGAAAAGAATAAAAAGTTTATTGCAAATTTGAAAACAAAAGCTGTTACTATAAAAGGACATGAGCAGAAGCTACAGCAATATGAAGCAGTGGTTCAGGCAAAGGAGAACTTGATTTCAGAATTAAAAGCTCAGAATGAGAAGCTTCTAGAGCAGCAGGCTGATAAAGCAAACCTGGAACAGCAGCTGAAAATGTTCAGCATATTGACAGAGGAGCTGAATGAAGAACGGTCAAGAACAGAAACATTGGGTGATGAGCTGGTAAGGGCAACTGACAAAATTGTGACTCTTGGAAGTGAATTGAAGGCATCAGAAGCCAAGATAGAGGAATTGTCGTCTTTGAAAGAAACCTGCATGGCACTGACCACTAAGGTGTCTGAGTTGGAACAAGAAATTATTGTAATTCAGGTGGAATTAAGAAATAAAGATGATCAGATAATGTTGCTGGAAAAAGGTAAAGTCAGGTTAATTGAAGAGGGAAAAGCAAAGGAACAAGAGGGGGTAAATAAGAGTTCAGTATTAGAAGATAAAATTAAAGAGTTCGAAACAGAGTTAGTGACACTGAGAACTGAAAGACTGGAAAAGCTAGAGGCAGAGAAGAAGGAACTTCTGCAACAGGTGTTGAGTGCCAGTGATTCCATAGCAAAAGTTGGTGAACTTGAGGAACAGGTCAACAGTAGGGATCAAATAATCACAGAATTGCAAGAACAGTTGATGTTGTCATCTGAAAGAAATGAACAGTCATTATCAGCAATTGAAGCAAAATTGCAAGAACGTGAAGCTGTTGTTGAATCTTTGGAGCAGGAACTAATGAAGTCTACAGAGAGAATGCGTCACTTGGAAGAAGGATTAGAATTTGTTGAGGAAAGACGTCAATCACTTGAAAACACAGCAGAGACTCTAAGCTTTAAGCTTCAGGAGTCAGATCGAGTGAAAGAAGAGGCTTTTGAGAATGAGGAGATGTTGGAACAACGTCTGACAATTCTTATTGCAAGTGAAGAAAACCTGAAGAAAAAATTTGAAATTTTAAACAGAACGAATGAGGAGTCAGTACAAAGGGTTGCTGAACTGACAGAAGAAAATGTCAATCTAAGGAAGGAGGTAGTGAATACTGAGAGTTCTCTGAAAGGGTTGCAGAAAGAACTGGAAAGATTATTGCCTTTTGAGTATTCACATATGCAGGCATCAGAAAAAGCTGAAAAACTGGAGGCAGAGTTAAAACGTGTTGTGACAGAACTTGAACATCGAATGAAAGAGAAAGTTCATGAGGCACAACAGCATGCGGAAAATTTGGAAACAGACTTACGTAATGTGAATATACAATTAGAACATGTGGAGTTGGAAAAGAGGACTCTAATGGAGCAGTACGAGAAATTGAATGACGAAAGAGTAAACTTAGAAGATGAAATAGAGAAGCTGAACCATACAGTGGAGATATACAAACAAACAAATGAGGATCTCAAGGAACAAGTTCAAGAAAAGTTATCTGTATTAGAAAATACAGTTTCAGAGAAAGAATTGGCAAGAAAGGAACTTGAAGAAACAGTTCATTTTCTTGAAACTGAACTGCAAGGGAAAACCTCAGCAAATGAAGAGCAAGAATGTGTCATCATTGGGATGAATGACAAGTTACAGCTATTAGAAACAGAACTGAAGATGGTGTCTTCTGCAGTTGATACAGCAGCCTTGGAGAAGGAAGAAATAAAGAACAAGCTAAATGAAAGAATTGTTTTCTTAGAAAAGGAACTTCAAACAATGGTATCTTCATTTGAAATTGCTGCTGTGGAAAAGGATAAGATACACAGTGAACTGCAGGAAACAATTCAATCTCAAGAAGCAGAATTAAAGCGATGTCAGCACATGCTTGAAGCTACAGTGTCGCAGCCCCAGACTGAAACTGACTCAGGCATTTGTAGAAATGTTTCTGAAGAATATATTGCTAGATTAAATTCAGAGTTAAATCATCTGGAGTTAAGTCTAACACAGAAAGATAATGAAATTAAAAGCTATCAAACACGTCTGTTACAGTTGCAGTTTGGAAATGTTCAAGATGGTGGACATGATAGTAATGCATCTTTGCAAGACAAAATATCACACTTGGAAGATTCAAACATCAATTTACAAGAAAGAATACATGTTAGGGATTCACAGATTTCAAATCTGAACACAGCTCTAACTGTTTCAAATGTGGAGCTCGGGCAGCTCCAGTCTGAGCTCCAGAGCTATCATACTAGAGTGGAGGAATTAATGAAGCAAATAAACATTTTTGAAGAAGAGGCTGTGAATAAAAATAATTATATTGAACAGTTGCAAGTGACATTCACTGAAACACATGTTTCAGCCTCCCCACAGTTGGAGTCCATAACACAAGAGTATGAAATGAAATTGTCATCTTTGAAGAAACACAATGATGAACTGTTTCATGAACTGCTGAAGATCAAAGCACAACAGGAGGTAGTAAATATTGTCAAAGTAGCAGAAGAACATGTTCGTAATATTAACACATTGTCAGTGGATTCGGATCATGGATCCAAATCAGTAAGATTTCAGGAACCTGTAGAGGAACAGTCAACTTCCACCAAAATGGAAACTCAGGTAAAGGCATTGGAAGAAGAACTGCAAATGATGAGATCAGAGAGGGATGCAGCTTTACTGAGAATTACAGAACTTTCATCTAGAATTCCTCTGTCTGCTAGTGATACAGTCCTGATGCTTCAAGACACTGCAGAAATGTCTGTAATTGAAGAAAGTATTGAAGTTGATAGACCATGGCATCAGACAGACAGAGCACAGACAATCTGTGAAGTCGAACCTATTGCAGAGAAGGATCATTCAGTGGATACATTCCAACAGGTGGCGGCACCTGAGACAGTTTTGAGCCTTGCGTCTTCAAATTGGGATGTGGATGTGGAAGGAGAAGGTGAAGGGTGGGGTTGGGGTTCTGAAGAAGTGCACCTTGAAGAGGAGCACATACAGAAACAGAAGGAGACTTTCTTGTGTACAGAGACTTCAGATGTGCTGAAAGATCGTGTAGTTACTCTAGAGAACCACATCACAAATGTTCAAGCTGAAAAGGAAAAACTGGTTGAAGAACTACACACTGCACAAGTTCGTAGTGGAAAAATGCTGAAAAAGTTAAAAGACTTGAAACTAAAGAATGACAGTTTGTTGAAGGAGAATGTGGAACTGGCACAGAAACTTAGTGATAAGAATTTTGGTGACCTTGATCAAGCCATTGAAGAAGAACTTAAAATTCGTATTGATACCTTGGAGAAAGAACTTAGAAATGTGAGAAACGAAAAGGATACTGCATGCAGTGACAAAGAGCGATTGGAGAGTCATGTAGACATGTTGACATGCGCCAATGAGAGGTTAGTGGAGATGAAAGAAAGACAGGACATTGATATCGAGGTGTGCAAACAAAGGAACAGAGAATTGAGTAATCAGATGCAGTCACTGGAATGGAGAATAGGGGAGTTGATTGAAGAAAATAAATCTGTACATGAGTCTAATGTAGGCAGGGAACAGGATATGAAAGACTCATTCTTCTCTTGGGATAAGCATGGTTTCACCCCTGACAGTAAGCATTTGTTTGACATAGAGTCGTTGACTAATGAACTGCAGGAGAAAGTGTCAGCACTGTCATTGGATAATGAAAATTTACAGGAGCTTCTAGAACAGCAGAGAAACCTGCGCTTGGCTGCAGAAACTGAATTGCAGAAAGTTCAGCAAAGAATGTCACACACAGATGCTGGAACACAGTTTTGTTCTGAAGAAAATAACAGTTTGAAAGAAAAGCTACAATTAGAAATGCAGGAAAAGACACTGGAGGAATTAAAAAAAGAGTGTGGCACACTTGAGGAAAAAAATAACAACTTGCAAAATGCATACCATGCTCTGAAAACAGAATATGACCGTGTGTGTACAGATTCAGAAGAGAGCATACTTGCAACTGAGAGGAAATGGGAGTCATTGAATTGTGAGTATGCAAAGAAAATAGAAGATATTTGTAATGAAAAAGTTGAAATTGAAGAACATTACAGAAATTTACTCAGAGAACATGATCAAGTTATTGAAGGCGCAGAAAAACTAAGTAAAAATTTGGCGGACCTGACCCAACAACACGAGACCCTAAAGTTAGAATACAGCATTCTAAGAGAACATGCAATCATGCAAGAAAAGACATTAGCTCTTGTAGATAAGGAGAAGCGTGACCTAGAAAATGAACTAGCTCAGCTTAAATCAGAAACAGAAAGTATCTCTTCAGGATTAAGTGACACATCTGGGTTACTGTCTGAGCAGAGGATGAGGATTGCACAGCTAGAAATGGAACTGCGAACCAAGACCGAAGAGACAGAGAGGCTGTGTCAGTTGATTGAGAGTCAGAAGCTTGAGCGAGCAGAAGTGGAACAGGAATGGAATGGTAGGGTAGAACGTTTGAGAAAGGAACTTGAATTGAGTGCAGAGGATTTATATAAGCAGCAAGATCGTTACAGCATCCTTATGAAAGAATATCAAGAACTTGGGGACCACAGTAGTGAAATGATTCAATGTCATGTTCAGGAGGCTGTGAATGCAAAAGAAAAAGAGATTGAAATTATGAAATCTAAGCTTAAGGAGAAGGAAACCCAGTTCGTCATGGAGATTGAGGGGAGGTCCAAGGAAGACCCAAAATATAAGTTGGATGAAACCTCAGATCTGCCAACTACTAGAGACAGGGATATTGAAATTCTAAAGTTTAGACTTACACAAAAAGATAAGGAAATTGAAGAAATATCCTGTGTAAAGGATAAAGACATACAGAATTTAAAAATTGTGCTATCAGAGACCAAACACAAATTTGAGGAAATATTGGGGCAGAAAGACCAAGATATTTACAACTTACGGGTCCTGTTGGCTGACAATGACGCCAAAATCGGTGAACTCCAGCAAACTCTTGATGAAGAGGCGAGACAGTTAACAGAACTACGAGAACTTCTTGAAGATCGGGAATTTCAACTAAGGCAGTTGAAGGATGAGTTGTTAGTCACAAGAAACAGTGCAGCACAGGCCCTGTCGGTCTTGCCAAAACAACCACGGGACTCCTTGACTAGCTCTTCAACAGATAAAAATCAGTCTTCAGTGGAACAGCATTTGGACAGGAGAGAACAGAAGGATAGTAATGCTTCAGACACACAACAGGAAGAACTGGATCTGGCACTGTACATGTTGCACCAACGAGATGTTCGGTGCGATGAGCTGACATTGGAACTAATGCAGGTGAGAATTCTAATAAAATAACTAGAAAGTTAATACATGTTGTATTTTGTGTATCAGTTCATGTAATGGTGTTTTCTCAACACCATTCTTTACTGGACATAAAATGGGAGGATGATTGTGAAGGAAGTGGATGTGGCCTATTTTAACATATTGTTTCAGCGTTTTTCAGGAATAACTGAGGAAAATGACAAGAAACTGGAGAAATTATTTGGCCTACCACAGAGTGGCATCTTAATACAGGCCCACCCAACCCATAGCTCACATTTTGTTACCCATGGAGATATTTAAATAAGAAAACATCTTTTAACCCTTTTCCCAGCAAAAATGAAATATAATGCTGAAGCAGTTTTATTTTTGGAGACACACATTATAGTACTACTTAATTTTGTAAAAAATGTGCTATAAAAGTAGTGACACTCTAGCCTTGGTTGTGAATTACATTTTTAAATAAATCTTTCCTTTTTTTTATTTTTATTTTTTTTATTTATATATTTATTAATATACTGCAATTGGGTTGTTACCCGGTGGCAGTGGTTATTTTACATGTAAAGAAAACATGAAATTGATTACTACTAGATTTAAGTCGGGAGGGCTACATGAGAAGCATGTATTATTATCAGTATAATTTTATTGCATTTGATGTTGCCGACATGCAAACCAAATTTTGCCAGAGTCAAAGGGTCAGCAGGCCTGTCTTAATACATGTTTTGATGTGTAACTTACTCTAATGACTGCCATTACAGTTCACATTGTATTCACAGGAGTTTCAATCTGATACCATAATTATATATATTACTCGTGTATATTAGGACTGCATCTCAGTAAGTGCTGTTAGAACAGACAAACAGCAAATTTAAGTCTTCAGCCACTACTTTATTTTCATTAGGTCCCAGAATCATATTTCAGCCCTGTCATCAGCTCACCTGATTGCAGTTTTTACATTTTTCTCAGTTCCTTTAGGCAGGCTGCAGGATACTGCCTCAAATTATGCCACAACCACGTTTTTCCCTCACCATTTCCCATTATGTATTTACAACACATGTTATCATTATACAGTAAACAAAACGTGAGCTATTAACTCCCATGTTAAAGCGTTAATAACCTATCAATGCAGAACATACCTTCTGCTCCTAGGGTGATTTATCCCTTTGTGTTGTAAACATTAAAACAATACAGCTACCTACTATGTCTGTCTAACACACCTTACATTTTAGTGTTACCTACCTAGCTACACATACATGTTTCAGCTTCAGACAAGCCATCCTCAGGCTACATATAAGAAAGTAGGACTAGGATTCAGGTACTGCACCAAAGGTCATATTTGGAACCAGCTAGATCCAGTGTAAATATTTCTGCAAGTGAGGACTTTGTTGAGAATTCCATTCTTCTGGGATATGATGCTGTGTCTATGGGTAATCAGATACTGATATTTCAAGAGAATGATTGACATTCCTAGGATTCTTCTAGGACCAGTCATCCCTTCAAGAGGGTGCTGTGTTCCCTCAAAATTTCAGCGTCCAATTTCCAGTTAACTCAGCATCATATTCTAGAAGAATGGAATCATCAGCTACACAGCTGTAACGCTCTCAAAACTCAAATACATTGTTACTGAGGAATACCATATTCATGCCATCTGCTGTAGGTCTTCTGTAGCAGCCATTATCCTCGTATTACACTGATGGCTAGTAATATCACTGCTTTTCCCTCTACCTCACCCCAGAAATGGACAGCTTCTTGACAGTTGCAGTCAAAACTGGAGGTAAACTTAACGTTTACCATCCCGAAGTGTTTGAAGTATAGAAATAAAGGAAAGGATGACAACAGTCAAACACAACAGTATTTTATAAAGTTCTTAAAATATATTATAACAATATGGGCTACATGTTTCAACTTCTGTCGAGTCATCCTTAGGCCCTCAAGATGTAGTTTTATTGCATTGTGAGATCCCCAATGCTTACAGAATAAAAAGTTTACATTATACATGCATAAAACATAATTGCTTATGGATTATTATGTTGCACATATCTCTAATCCATAAGCAATGATGTTTTATATATGTATAATGTATACTTTTTATTCTGTAAGCGTTGGGGATCTCACAATGCACTAAAACATTTGTATGTCTGGATCTACATCTTGAGGGCCTAAGGATGACTCGATAGAAGTCGAAACATGTAGCCCATATTGTTATAATATATTTTAAGAACACCATAAAAATACTGTTGTGTTTGACTGTTGTAATCCTTTCCTTTATTTCTAAAACTGGAGGTAAGTGTCTATTAGCAGTACAAGATTCCTCAGAGTCACATTTGAACATTCCTGGTACTTTGCAGTCAAAATTGCGTGTGCAGCTTAGCTGACTACCTTAACTAATTAACTCAGTACTGGAAGGTCTTTGTTTTCAAGTTCACAGTTGCCCAGCTGGTTAAGATATTCCACACAGTACTGAAGGGTAGCAGTTCACTACATGTAACAATCCTCTTCCATCTGTGGTGCCCTGGCCTCCCTCAGAAAGCCCCTCCATTCTTCTCTGTCTTCTGCTCATCTCCTCCATCCTCATATTCCAAACATCTGTGGTGTGTCCCTCTGGACGACATCCACCCTTCTTCTTGGTTTTCCCACTGGTCGTGTATTATGGAATTTCCCATTAAGAACCTTTTTTTGGGATCGTTCATCTTCCATTCTTATAATCTGACCCACTCATACTAGTCTTCTAAGTTGAATATTGTCCACAATATTTAGATATTTGTATAAATTACAAATTGCACTATTTCATCTAGGATGCCAGTATCCTTTAACTGGTATTGGGCCATAAATTCTTTTTAATATTTACCTTTCAAACGTACATAGCCTTTGTTCTGTCATTTTTGTTAGGGTCCAGGTTACAATTATCAATCCCAGTTACGGCATCATGCAGCAGCAGGCTGTATTGCCATCATTTCAAAGTAATATTCAACCAAAAATAGAATCGGCATTAATCATGAATCACTGTTAACATTTCAAATAATTTAAAGTCCATTTTAATAATATCTTCCCATATGTGTCTCTGTCACTAATGTGGTTCCTTCCCTTGAGGTTTACTGAAACCTCAATAAAGAGTCATGGATGTATTTGGGATGCCAGGTGTAAATTTTATGGTAGATGTTGAATGGACTCAGCTGGCTTGGGTTACAGTTAAGTGGTGGACTTAAATGAACATGGTGGAATTTCCTGGCCATCTGAGTTTTTTAAGAAATGCCTTTAGTGTAGTGGTAACAGGAGGAACTGTATCTAGCTGATGTGTGATAGCAAAATCATCTTTCGACAAGCTTGCTGTTGGACATGATGCGGATCCTGCGGACGCTGTTCTTACAAAGAAAAGAATTTGCTTGAGCATAATGAAATAGTAGATCTGATTGGCGTATAAATTGTATGAGTCATGGAGCTGGCATATGTTTATATTAATGAAAACAATCTGCTTTTTTCAAAGGGGACAAATTGTGACACTACAGGGTCAGTTTAAAGGCCACTATAGTGCTTCCATTGCAGTAGCCTTAAAAAGCTTTTGTTTTTTACTTGGAAGCTGTTAGAAGAACGGGATACGCTGCAGTTACGTCTTTCCAATGCATTACGTGTGAATGAAGAGCTCCGGGCTAGAAACAGGACTTTAGTCGTGTCTTCACCTGACACAACTACAGAGCAGTTGCAGGCAAGAGAGCAGATGCCGCAGAACATTGAAGCTGCCGTATCCTTACCACCATCATTGAGCACCACAGTTCAGGAACCACAGGAAGATTTACAAACCCTCACTGACAAGTGAGTATAAAAACAACACACACACATTGCTTTGTCCACATTACTGCTGCAATATTTTTATGCCAGTTATGCTGGTAGGTTAACAGTGTATTTCTTTATTCATTTTATATTCTGCTTTATCCTATAGCCATGGTATCACATTGTGTGTACCTAGCCCTTGCATTGTAATATACATTACATGCAGCAATTAACCTTTAGACGCCTAACGTCAACTATAGTTGACGTACCGCACCGCTAACCTCCAAAGTTGCGTATTATATATTTATTCAACAAATATATGTACTGAATATTTTAAACATGTTATATACTCTCCGTTTTTTTCTCTTCAAAATGCAGTTTGTTTCGTAATTCTAACTTATTTGGTTCCTGTATTATTCACATTTTATATACAGGATGTGCTAAAATTAAAAAAAGTTATTCCGGCGCCAAAAGGTTAAGATTGTCCCACGTGTATTTTTTCCAGAGTATTCTGAGAATGCTTTTCTGTCTCTCTCTTCTGTACAATATGATTTGCTGCAATATGCAGTTCACATCTGTGCTCTCTCTCTCTCTGTCTTCCCCTCTGTCTGTATTTGATTTTAGATCCCATTGATGGTATCTCCATCTTGTTTGAGGCATATTTAGCTAGGTGAGTGAGCTTGCATGCACTGGTGAAGTCAGTATCTATGCTGGTGGCAGCCTAGCTGCTGTAATGGTCATCCATGCTGGACAGGTTTTGAGCAAGGTGGCTTCCAGGTTAGGGGATCAGCATGAGGGTGATATCCTTACATCATAAAAACAAATTGTTTCAAATTACCAACAATGGGGGGAGATCTTGGGCCCCAAAACTGGCTGAAGCACCATAGGAGGAGGAGATTGATTTTAGAGGGTAACTTTTGAACTCTACCTGACAGATATGAATGACAGAAACAATGAAATTCAAAATTTTGATTGCAAAGCAAAAAAGACCAGAACTTTTTAGAACTTTGAAGTTTTTATAATATGGGAAGTGTTAAAATACCTACATTTTACCGGTTCATAGATTTAAAAACAGATCTCACAAGATAATTACAAAACTTCTCGATAGGTATGGTATACTATATCATTTGTTGGACAGGGTTTTTTTTTTGTTTTTAATTACCAGAGTTTGTAACTACCCTGTAAAACCCCAAGTAGCAAACATTACCATAACGGGTGACACTCAGTAGCTCCCACAGTTATTTCCAGTAGTACTGTATGGAATGTCATGTTTGCTGTGTATTCCACAATGGTATGTATGCAGCGTATTCATTCCATAAAGCATTTATTTCCATCTCATTGATAGTAGCAACAGTGGTTTTGATTCCCCTAACAGATATTCAGTGTACATTTAGAACTATGATTTCATAGAAATCTGTTGTTGCTTGTATTTTCTATTCTTCAAAGACTGTCTAATACCACAAATGTAAAAGAAAAAAAAACAGTTTTTGCCAGTTTCAAAGTGATATCTTGTATGACACTTTGTTCCTAAAATTCTGAACTTTGTTTGAAACTGTTTCGATTGGAACCCAATCTAGAAACAGGATCATCTTCAATCCTAAGGTGGAAAGGGTGGGACACACTTACTTATTCATTGGAAAGAACTGATCTTAATGTTTGGAATATTAGACAATGGACAAAATGTAGGAACCATTGCTACTAAGTAAAAAAAAAAGAAGTATTTTACCTACCTAAGAGTATTAATGTAACTGGTTCTTGCAAAAGTGATAGTAAATGATCATAGCAGAAGGCATGGTTGCATTGGCTTGCTGCGAAAAAGGTTCTTATTCCATCACAGTCTCACGTATTGTGGCACATTCTTAAATGCAGTTGTGCGACTGTGTGATATCATGACAGAAGTAGCCAGAGTCTGCACTTATACACTTGGTTATATTTGTGCTGGGATCGAATCCCAGTGGGGATGAGATTGTCCACCCATCCCTGGGGCCCACCCAGCCTCCTGTAAAATGGGTACCAGTTCTTTCCCGGAGATAAAGAGCGGCCGGAGTGTGCTGCTGACCACTCATCCCCTTCAAGTGCTGCGTTCATGGAAGAGTAGAGATATACCTCTACCCATCCTCTGGGCCACACCAGGCCTGTAATGGGATCACTTTTCCTTTATATTTGTGCTACTGCTGTAGTAATTAACTGCTACATGTCCTTCGCCTAATGAATGCCTGCTCCTGTAGGTTATCACAACTACATAGTGTTGGGTACCATCGTGATGTGATGATACAAGATGAGCGAGAGCAACGTCACAGTGACCAGATGCGGTTGTTGCATCAGAGGGGAAGTGGTATAGTTGTTGATGCCAGTTATACCCTTTGTAAGTATCTTCCGCTTTATTTATAGGAAACACATTGATTTTGTTGCAGATTATTTATCCAGTCACAAGTAGATGTATTTGTACTTTTATCATATAAAAAAATTGGCCTTGAAACATGAACCATGCAACTTGAAGCCACTTGCTTCATTTTGTCTTTACCTTCCACGTTCCTTTTCATCATCCTGTAATTTTTCTATCAAAACTGCATCATGTTAAACTGATCTGTTTAAGTTGGTGAGACAGTGAAATTGTTCCATATGAAAGGAAATTGTTGCTTCTGTAACTTCAGTGACAGGTTGCTGCACGAATGTGTTCATAGCAAATAAGAAAACTGAGAATAAAAATCCTTGTTTTTAACTGCTGAGTCCATGTAGTGTAATAAAATTGCTGAATCACTCCCATGGCAAGCAGAAAGCATAATTGTTTATATTTCAACTTAGTTGGAGCAATATTGTGTTCGAATTATAGTTGGTGTAAATACCAAAAATGGTATTTATACTTTTTTTCTTGTTTGACAATTTACTTCTTGAAATTCTGTACAAAAGTACCATAGTTTTTTGTTATATTTTTAAGGTTTCCTGTTTGAGACTTGTAATATCTGTTTGTATTCTTGTCTTATTCTGGCAGCTCGAGATGTCCAGAGTCCGTCCACTGTTCTTCTGAATTGGATATGGGGACGCAGGTATGTTGCTGGTCAATGGAGGTGACAAATGTCTGGACTGGCAAACACAATTTTGTGAAACCCAAGTTTGCTGTTGTTTGTTCAGCATTCCATTGACAGCTTATATATTGCCCTGATATCTAAAGAATTAAAAATGTAAACTATCTCTGAAGTACTCAAAATCAGAAGTTTCTACAATGAATTCTTGCAAAAAATCATGACTTATATTCATGTGCTTCATTAACATACCTGTGTTTGACAAGTTTTGATGAAATTTGGTATTGGAACTTCACATTAAAAATTGGCAGTTGGGGTAATATTCATCTCTATGAAAACCTCAACTCTCTGCCTAAAGTTTGTTAGATTAATTTTATTTTGGTGTATATTGTTGATTGTATTGGCATGGTCAGTTTACCTAACATCTGTTACCTGGCGATGAAGAGGGGAGGCACCGATCACACAACATCAACTGTTTTTGATCTGTTTCAAATATATAATTGTACTTCTCAGTTTCAATCTCTGGAACAAAGCAGATTCCCATAAGATCTGACAAGATAGTGTAAAATAAGGAAGCAGAGATTTTTAGAAAGGTGATAATGGAATGGCTTCATATTGTGATAAGCACTATATTTCCAGTATAGAGTATATGTTTTTGAAACATGTATAACACTGCTTGGCTCTTATGAGGTGACCCAAGCAGTGGTCAAACCATGCAAGCTGCAGCTGTGTGCAGTGGCTGGGGGCTCAGATCTTCAGGTCTTTAAAAATGGCCTATCATAAAATATACAGATCTCATGAAGATCTGCACCTTTGTACAGGGTGGGGCAAAATAACCTCCCTAAATTTTAAGGTGAATAACAAAAAAAAAAACTATTCGAGATACAAACATTTTATTTTTGGATTCTGAAACTACAACATGGGAAGTTTTAAATCATATAGTCTTAAAAAGAATATCTTGCAAGTGATGGCCGTTGTTTGCGTGCAGAGCGCCTGGGAGACTGCAAAACGGACCATCTGACAGCATCGATGTTCTCTGGTGTTCCAGAGGTCCGTGGTCATCCTCATCTTTTTTCCAGACACACTTCCCGTTTCCCTGAAGTTCTCAACCCACAACAGAATGGATTTTCGGTCCGGTACTCGGTACCGAGGGGGGGATTTGGTAGCGAGTACGGAACGCACGCTGCACCGCTACGATAGAGTGACTTTGCGAAAAGTAGGTTTCGACGGCAAATGCGCTCTGCTCGTTGGACCACACCATCTTTACGACTGCGGA
>Ga0131853_10007656_pt1 | contig 19587 bp, 12 predicted proteins | sample TergutLab28metaG_FD_92764 | JGI IMG/M metagenome (GOLD analysis project Ga0131853, IMG submission 92764) | Labiotermes labralis P1 segment gut microbial communities from Petit-Saut dam, French Guiana - Lab288 P1 (version 2) (version 2) | ecosystem: Host-associated > Arthropoda: Insects >... | reverse complement strand
TTATAGTCAGCAGCACATTATAGTCAGCAGCACATTATAGTCAGCAGCACATTATAGTCAGCAGCACATTATAGTCAGCAGCACATTATAGTCAGCAGCACATTATAGTCATTTTATAATATCTTAAACACTGTAAATTTTAACTATAATCTGTAAACTTGATATGCTTAAGCATTATTAGAATATTTTATGGCTGTAAATTTGAGCAATATATTGTCAGTTCCCCGACGATGGCAGTAAAGCCGAAACATGTAGCAGCTAATTAAGAGTGAAATACATAATAGTAGAATTGTGCATTTGTTGGTACTGTAAGGATTAGTAAATCCCGTACTGGGGTTTTTTTAACCCAGCCGCCCAGCCACGTATCGTGTCTCAGCACAAGGTGATAAAACGTTCCCACAACACCAGGCTCTGCCACATTTGGTATATGGTGTGGGACACTTGCCACATTGTGTTTTTACTGCCTATTTTCCCCCATTAAGCTTTATCTTATCTCTGCTCTGAACCACGTGCCTTCCATCCATTGATGTCCATATTTTATCGTCATGTTTCTTTAGCACTCCAACAGCGTTTGCAATTGACAAGAATGGCGAACTCTGCGTACTGAAGGCGGCTGGTATCCCATTGTACCTGACAGTGTGTTCGAACTACTATAAAGTTTTCTTTTCCGTCTTCCCCATATTCCGCCTTAATCACTCAATAGATCAGGACTGACATCTGTGTTGAACAACATTCTCCATTAGACTGTGCCAGAGCTCAGGCGGTCGGTCGTCAGATTCCTATTGGAGGCCAAGTTTTGATCTTGGGCCAATCCTTTGAGATTGTGGTGGGTAGAGTGACCTTTATACAGGTTTGTCTTCGAGTACTCCAGTTTTTTTCTGTCATTACCTCCTGGAAGGATGTTCATTTGTTGATAAATGTCGTCGGTAGAGGGAGGAATTGGTTATTAAATAGTGTTCGTTCCATTTTGTACACAAAAACCTGGTGTAAGCCGACGAAGTCATTTATACAGTTTGACTCAATATTTGCCTCATCTGATTTGATGTACGTCAGTACCATTCCACCAATTCTCCGTGTATATTCATCTTGGGGGGATGGACATTGTGTTCTTTAGATGCCGCTATTCGACGGACGGTATCATGCTACCGCGGTAATAAAATTCCCTCAGGTAACAGAACCTAAAGGCTCAACACCTATAGTGCCGAAGCCCATCACGAACTACAGTAAGAGACAATTCCATCCCCATATCACATTTTGCACTCCCCATATCCTGACCTGAATAAATCTCGAAGTTTCTCGTCATGGAAAATCCTAATCTGCTTTTTTTACTGCACGCTGTTTGTGTCCAGATACTTTCCACAGCGCTCTGTTTTCAAGTCCTTTAATTTTACATCATTTCCTCGTAATGAGAGACCAAAAACAGTTATTACCAGTAGAAACGCGTGTTTCAGATTTAAGGTATTCAAGGCTATAAAGATTTACTTTGGCATCTGGGTTATAACAACTTACAGGCTTGTAGGTGGTACCTGCGTTGCGAAGAAATATACTGCCTCTTTTCTTCTGGTATCCTGATTCCTTTGTCGATAGGTGTAATTTTTGAAGTACAGAAAGAGTGAAATAAATTTTGAAACGTTCAAGTTAGGATACGGAGCTGGGTGCTGTTGCTAACCGCCAAGTGAAAATACAGAGCTGTCTGGTTTATAATTTGGCGTGTATACTGCAAAAATGTCAAACGTTTGCCGTCTTAGCTTGACGCATTCGCTTACAATCCCACCCCTCACTAGAAACCCCACCCCCCACCCCCTTTCCGCCTTCCACGAACGTACGAAGCTGATGCACGGCTTAGTGACTGAAGCAGGAGCTGTTTGCCGACAGAGTTCTTTGATTGCAGTGCGTTACTAAGCTCCACTTGCCCCGGGAACGGTTTGTGCCGCACCTACACGATTATCGTTCCACCTTCACACGCCACTTCGCCAGTCCCAAGCAACACAGAAGCTCTGACACATCCATTGCCAACAATTGAAATAAATAAAAAAACTATTTTTTTCTTAAATAATAATTACGTGGCAATGCAAAGCTGTTGAATTATATTTTAAAACTTTTAAGCCTTTGACTTACTTTACGTACCACCAGTTTTAACATTAAGATATTCTGTGTTCTGACGACAATGCATTTATGTGTTTGCGTGGATCTCGGAACAAACAGCGATTATTTCTCCTTACAGCACTGACTTAACGGTTTTTATAACCGAGGCAGGGAGTGTTTACTGCACGGTATGGACTGGGTCTTCATATCAGACAGATAGAGTTTCGTCCTTACAGAGTTAAAGCAGTTCATCTCGTTGTGTTGTAGTGACGAAAATAAACCAACAATCAACCGTCAAACACATCACACACACACACCACACACACACACCACACACACACACACCACACACCACACACACACACACACCACACCACACACACACACCCTTACACACACACCACACACACCACACACACACACACACCACACATACACACAGAATATTTAATACGTAATACTATTCCACGGTAACAGTGTCTACGTGAATGTGTCTGAATGTTACCTTGTGCGTACTCAGCATGTATTGTGATATTTACATATTTTAAGAAACTATAAACTTCAGAGCACTTTTCAGTTGACAGTATCACGTCCACTTTGGAGTTGGGGTAGTGTAATGAAGGTAGTAGTGACTGTGCACCGGATGGAAGGTCTGGAGTTCGCGTCTAGACGAGGGAGAGAAATTTCATAAAGTTAATTCAGTTCACAAATAATTTACTTTTTTTTTCTGTATTGTCCCTTCTTAAAATTATCAACCGATCTAAGGATAGACATTTGTAAAAAAAACCCGCCTCTTTCTTTCAAACGTTTCAACAAACTTTTTGAGTTTATTTTGTACGAAAATATGAGTTATATTGGAAACAATTCCACTAACTTTTAATGTGAATATATGCTGTTACGTTTTAGTGTATCGCATTTCGGCAGAAGTATAGTAACAGACTCATTAAGAGTTGAAAATATTTCTGCAAATGTTGAAAATCTAATTTACCGATTTAGTGAATTGATGTAAAAGTTTCAGAAACTTTACACATAACTCGTCTAAAAGTGCTAGCGCCAAAAAATTTAAAAAAAAACCCTTCATTCTAATTAACGGAACAATTTTGCTGAAGATAAACAAGTTTACAGAGTCATCTAAACGTGTGTGTGCATCTGAGCGTGTTGTATTTGTGTGATAAAAAGCGGGACAGTTTGCACCGGACCGGCTACTAGTACCAGTGCGAGTTCGGAAAATCCAGTTTCTCATTAACGTCCCTCAGATTCAACGAAAAAGTCCCAGTAAGCATGACAGATTAATACGAGATCTGCGCTTTTCTACGATTGTACTGAACGTACAACGGTAATTCCATACCGACGTTTCGGGACAACCTAAAGGGTTCCATCTTGGCACAGATCTAATTTAAATCACCGTGGAAGTGTGAAATAACATGACAATTTCATTTCGTAGATGAACCATGCACACAGGAAACCTTTCTGTACGTGTCACGAATAACATTTTCCTGTTCCCCAATAAATGTTTCTTACGTAGATAAATGGAGAGTCGCTCAGAAGAATGCCGTCGAATTGAGTCTTGTTGCCGGATCGGATACAGGCCCTGCGAAGCACTGCGAATGAATTTCATTACAGAGTGACGTTATCAGAACGTGCGCTGATTCAAACACGTCTCACTGCGTCCCAATTTAATCCGCCATTTCCTCATTACAGAAAGAAACAAATCAGCGTAAAATGAGCTTCCTCATTCACTTGCTGTAAATCTGGAAGGATCAAAATTCTTATTTTCTTAATATTCCGTGAGTAAATTACTTCATCAGTATCAGACATTGAAATCTTCATGGGAAATCATGATTCACAACATTGTTACTAAATCTGCAACCATCTGTCTTTTGTACAAATGTGCAATATTTCTCAGGTGAGTCATCCCCGTTGTGTTCAATAATCAATAGAATATTATACAGGATCATTCGAAATGATTGTCGGGGTTTTAACAACTTGTCATACACAACACACTTGAGATAGGAGTATATATATTTTTTATTTAATAGAATAACCCTCCAAGTTTTTGTTAAATACCTTACAGGTGCTCTATATATGCACCTTTTGTAATTCTACAGGGTCATTCAAAATTATTGTCAGGGTTTTAACAACTTTTCATACACAATACACTTGAGATAGGAGTATGTGTATTTTTTATTTAATAGAACAACACTCCAAGTTTTTGTTACGTACATTACAGGTGCACTATGTTTGCACCCATTGTGATTCTACAAACATCAACACGATAATGAAATGTAAGCACACAAAATGCCGTCTCACTGCCGTTCGCCGCCATCTTAGTAAACTGCGCTCTAAGGGAAGAAATGCATAACTACTGCACACCGCTCTTCATAAAAGAAAACTTTGAGAATTTCTAGATCCATTGTTGCAACTACATACTGCTATCTCAAATGTACTGTGTATGACAAGTTGTTAAAACCCCGACAATAATTTCAAATAACCCTGTATAATTGCACAGTATAACACAACTTTTTATTAAGCAGTTACAATTAAAAGGCAATTACATTATTTATTACCCTATTTATTACATTATTATTGTCCCTACATTTTAAGTTTTAATACTTATAACTTTTAACCTCATTACCCATGTTATTTTGCATTTGAAATTACATTTATTTTAATTCACAATATATATTAATAACATGCAAAAGCATCTCCTGCTCTATAAAGCATTGCTAATTGTATATAACACTTTTTAGGGCTCAGCCTGAAGATGGCTGTATAAGAGGAGTCGAAACATGTTGCTGTTATAAATGAGTTAATTATTCTTTAATTGTAATTACTTAATAAAAAGTCGTGTTAGACTGCAATTATATATATATAAATTCTAGTGCAATATTTCTGTGCCCTTAGAATGGAACAGACTAATTCACATTACATGTTTTGGGCGATGTGTCTAACAACACTTTGTGCTCCTCGTGGCAAGTACCGTGTGTCATTTGCTTGCAAAAACTTCCTAATTCGAATACCGTGAAAAGCCGGCGAGAGAGGCGTTTATACTAACTTTCATGTTTTGGGGGCGCTGTCAGAAAATTGCGAATAGTGACTATTAGATTCGTCATATCTGTCTGTCCTTCTGTTCGCACGCAATAACTCGGCTCCCGCTGGACGGCTTTTCATGAAATTTGGTATTAGAGTATTTTTCGAATATTTGTCGAGAAAATTCATGTTTCATCAAAACCTTACCAGAATAACGGGTACTTTACTTAAAGATCAATATATAGGGTGATTAAAAAAGATGGACTTTTATGATCATATCTCGCTCAGTTCTTCTTAGAATGAGAAATGTTTCAGAAAAAATTGCAGAGAAAATCAAAACACACAATTTTATGCTCAATAACGTTTTTCCGAAAAATGACTTTTATTAAATAATGTGGCAAAATATGGTACGGCCGGAGAGGCCACAGATGGCGTTTTAAATCGACGCATGCACTCTGCGCGACGGATAATTAAGGCTGCAGACACACACTCAGAATATGTAATACTTATTGCTTTTCCATGGTAACAGTGGTTACGCGAACGCAACTCAATATTACGTTTATACGCACATTACTTATCATGTTTAATTATACGTTTATCGTAATGAAAGCGAATATCAAATTGCATTAATTGTTGCCCCTACTTAAAGTTACAGTTTAATTACTTTTAGCAAATTTGAACAATGCACTATCAACTGAAGCATACGTTTCATTGCTCCGTATTAATATCTTCATTTTTCTCTTATCTGTATGTTGTAACAGAAAATTCCACGAAACTAAGTGGAATCTAACTCTGTTTTTCCAGCATATTCACGTACATCACTGTCTGAGCTATTCCATTTGTTTCTTCTATGCATTATTGAGAAGCAGTACTTACAGCAGGGGGCACGCTGTGGTGCAGTTGGTTGAGGCTCTGCGCTACAAGCCGGAAGGTCGCTGGTTCTATTCCCGACTGTGTCATTGGAATTTTTCTTTGACATAATACTTCCTCTCGCACTATGGTCCTGGGATTGACTCAGTCTCCAACAGAAATGAGTACCAGGAATATTCCGTGGGGGGTAAAGGCTGACAAACTTAACACCTTCACGTGACAATTGTTTTGAAATCTGGAAGCATCAACCTCCTGGAACCCTCATGGCCCGCCCAGGGCTGTAATGGGATTGCTTTACCTTTACCTTTAGTATTTACTCTAGACCCTTATTGCTTGAGAAGATCGTAACACCTGAAAACTGAACAGGGCCCTTCCATTATTTTCGTCGTTTTACTGGCCCCTCTCTAAAGTGTGCATGTGGGGCAACATCGTATTAGAATAGAATTTTGTACGAATATTTTGGGAAATGGGATGCCACAGGGTTCTGAAAACAGAGGCCTGTTGCGTGCCTCAGGAGCCGCAGTTCATTTGAAAATGAGGGACATTAAGAATTAGTAAACCCCACGTTGTTTATTTCTTTAAGCTTATAAAACGGGTGAGAATGCAGTGGTGGATCAGATAACGGAAAATAAAAAAATATATTTTTTTAAATAAACCAATCAGTAAAGTTCACAGCACGGTTTACTGCCTTCTGGAATGTAATATTGTAGTCTGGTATAGAGGTATTTAAAATGAATGTCGGGGTTTTAACAACTTGTCATATACAATACACTTGAGATAGCAGTATATGTTTTTTTTTATTTAGTAGAACAACACACCCTGTCTCTTGAAACTGTGCATACCACCTTCGAATTGAATTGTCAGATGGTGTTTGTTTCCCGAATTTGGTGCGGAATTGCGGCTGGACAATTGTACCCCAACAATCATTTCGAATAACCCTGTATTACTGAACGCAGGGCTTGCGATACAACAATGAAATATGCTCAGGCTTGCAGCTATTTAATTATCCATGCAGAAAAAGTACTTTATGTTAACCTATCATCCTCTGCATCCAATACACACAAGACAACTAACAACAATACAGAAAGACAACTAACAACAATACACACAAGACAACTAACAACAATACGCACAAGACAACTAACAACAATACAGAAAGACAACTAACAACAATACACAAAAGCAATTACAACAATACAACAAGACAACTAACAACAATACACACAAGACAACTACAACAATACACACAACTACAACAATACACACAAGACAACTAACAACAATACACACAAGACAACTACAACAATACACACAACTAACAACAATACACACAAGACAACTACAACAATACACACAACTAACAACAATACACACAAGACATCCTAATATGCAACATATACATACGATATACCAGCCCCCATCAACTCTGTGCAATACCGCATTTCTCACACGATAGTTCAGTTGATCTTCTCCCTCCATTTCTAAACTTTCCAGGTATTCACGATTCACTGTCCAAAGTGTCCAAATTACAGCACCACACAAAGCTATGCTCCAAATGTAGCACTGTATTACTGTCCAAATTACAACACCACACAAAGCTATGCTCCAAATGTAGCACTGTATTAGTTTCTTCTTTAAATTGAAGTCCATCTTGCTGGAGAACAGAGCCTTCTGCTTGTTGAATGCTGCTTTTTTCATGTCAATCCTGGTATTAATCTCACGTGTACATCTTGCATCATTCATTATCATGCTACCCAAATACGCAGTTTTCCGCATTCTCCGGGTTATTTTGAGCTACAGATGGTTGCCTTGAGATTCTCATTATGTTACTTTATTAACCTTTATGTCTTTTAATTTTCGCATCTATCCCGGCAATAACTTCAAATTTTGCTTGACGGATACAACACCCGATTTCACTGCTGTGTGACGCATGTCCTCAAAATTTAAGTGTATTACAGGACACAATAATGATAGTGTGGAGCATAACAATTAGATATGACTTGCCCACCGTAGGTTAGTTAATTTTTAATTTCATCTGTGAATAGAATGGTTTTTTTGCCTTGCAAAGCAGAATAAATTTATGTCTTTGATTTTTTTTATTTCTAAGGGTTCCGTACAATTTCGCAGTAAACCCCCTCTACTGAAGCCTGTGACAGCAGATTCCCCGAATCAAACAACGCCAGAACGCGGCGTCCGATGCAGTCCGCCCACATTTCCCAATCAATCCTGTCACACTACGATAAAGAAGGATTCAGAAATGGCTATTCGGCTTCCAGACGGCTATGAACCGTATTTGTATTAAGCACGTTGAAGGTTGCGGGGCTAGGAACATCACAGCGTAGTTTACAAGTGAGACGTGAGTTTAAGGCGAGAAAATTTACGATTTACGTCCTGCTGGACTTTTATTTGCGAGAATTGCCTTCGTCTGGGCTCTGAAAGCTTGGAGTCTGTTATATTAGCACAGAAGTTTTGTAGACGCATGCTGCCTCCATTTCTAGGATCTCACACTTTTATAAGAGCCTACAATAAATTGAACCGTTTACCCAATCACACGGCCTTCTGTTTCAAAAGAAGGTATATCTCCTTACGCGTCAGGCTGGACGGTCCGATATTCGAATTCCATAAAAGGCAAAATATTTGTATTTTCTCCAAAACTTCCAGACCGTCTACGGGGCCCAACCAGCCCCTTACTAACTTCATGTCGTGGTTCTTTTCCGGAGCTAAAGCGGCCAGGGCTTGTAGTTTATTTAGTGTCGAAGTTAAGAATGAATGGAGATTTTCCTCTCCTGCCCTCCATGCCTTCATATTATGGATTGCAAAATGTTACCTCTTACCATATTTAAGACCATTGTCTAGTTGTAGGCTTAGAAATCGGGTACATTGTTGGAGAGGTGCACTTCATACCCTTAAATGATGCAACTTTCGAATCTCAGTCGAAAGACTGAGTTCCTTGTATCGTGTTTTCTAATTCCCCCAGACAAATATCTGGATGACACCAAAAGATTTCTTCCAAATCCTTGTCCTTTTATGGTTCATCGGTCATCTATTATTTTGCGCAGTGTAGTATGTGTTATTGACGACATGGCGAAGAGACTCCCAGAATACGCCACACAGAATCGTGTAATCTACATCTTAATTACAGTGCTGTGCCTTAAATACTAACATTTTCCAGTTAACTGATATTAAAGATGAACAACCACAGTGCTGTGGTGTGAGACCACTTTGACTGAACTTTCTTCCCGTCACCTAGGCAGTTTTTGGGCTAGTAGTAGCAGCAGTAGTAGTGGTAGTAGTAGTAGTAGTGGTGGTGGTGGTAGTAGTATTAATAGTAGTAGTAGTAATAGTAGTAGTGGTAGTATTAGTAGTAGTAGGGGTGGTCGTGGTGATGGTAGTAGGGGTGGTAGTAGTAGTAGCAGGAGTCGTGGTAGTAGTAGTAGTAGAAGTAGTAGTAGTAGCGGTGGTTGTGGTAGTGGTAGTAGGGGTGATAGTAGTAGTAGTAATTGTGCAGAACAGAGATGGCGTGTTTAACGCTAAACTTCACTAAACTCGACCAGTTTTTGCGAAAATGTAGTCAAAATTTCCGCTTCAGATCCCTGATATTGTCATGCAAACTCCTACAATTCACTGATTTATCCTAGAGCTATTCCTGCTCTTAAAATATCAGCAGAGCGAAGTCTCGGAAATTCGTGAATCTCGATGTAACGTGTTTCGTTGTTTCGGTATCATGTTGTGAACATCTGAGATGATATATGTATGTACATAACGAAAAATATGAAGAAGGAAAAAATAAGTAAGACGAAATCGGCTGGGCATGTAGCACTCATGGGTGGGATGACACTTGTTAGCGTACTACCTATTTCAAATTTCGACTGGGACCGATAAGCCTGAATTCCAATCTTGCCTCAGTTGACCCAGGGTCATTAGGGATAAAATCTTATAAACAAATAAGACAGCTGTATTCCTTATTCTTCAATACTAAACCAGCATTGTGTCTATCGGGTTTGGAGACTTCCTTATTTGGCAACAAGAAGTCATAATTTAACCGAGTAATCATAAATTAACCGTAAATCCATTTGAAGTCGTGATATAAAGAAATCAATGCAATTATCTGCTGTTCTTGTCTACTGTTGCCATCATTACAGCATGTAATTACTTCCGTAGAGCCATCTGCCATAAAGGAAGCTGTGCAAAGTGGTGGAGAGAAGTGCCAAGCTGGTCGCACACCATCAACGGCACGACGCAATTACTGTCTACAATGTAAGTCGTTAATAACAAGCGACTCTATTGAAAGTCAGTAATGATACTTAAAAGGTTTGAAGTTGTAGATGCAACACGCTATTAGTGCGCCGATGTCCTGGCTTGGATAACTACATGAGAAAAGTTAGGTTAGCGATTTACATTTTGCCAAAACTTGGAGATTACATTTGTATTTGCTCTTTGAATTTGGTCTGACTTGCTAATGGAAGAAGTATAAAGGATTAAATTTCTTCGGCTCAACTAGTTTGTAGTATTTTTAGTTTATTTTAAACCTTGTAATAATAATAATAGAAATTAATTGTTTTGAAGGTAATCCTACATTAGTGTAGTATCACTACTGGCTGTTTAACATAAAGTCTACTAAATAGCGGAATATAGACTGAGGCTGGCTCAAACATTTTACATGTTTTATAAAAACCTGTGTATATGCAAGTAAACGCTGACAAAGAAATGTCTTATTTTCTCTTCGGGAGCTTTGTATTCGAGTCTGGATTATCTGAAACGTAATCTATTGATATAAAGTAAATCAGAAGGGCAGGAGATAAAGGTACGAAAAGCAAACAGGAGAGGAAGAAGTCCTTGAAAGATGAATTTGGAAATGAAATGATGTCTCTTTGAACTTTACTGAACATTTGTCTCTAATTGTACACAATTCTTGCGTTAAGCCTGTCGTGTCTGACATACTTGCTTATGTATTAGGGCTAGATTCTGCGTAGTATTACAGGAGATGAGGTAACACGACTTTGAGTGAGCAAGTCTGGAAACATGAAACATAAGACATTGTGAATGCGGAAACATGCATAAAGGCAAAGTTTATACAAACTGAACCTTTACATTAAAGTTTAATTAGCAGAAGTCAGGGGATTCGCGTTTAAGAATGGCTGCAGAAGATACCACGGGCGAGAAATTATTTCAAAGACCTTGGATCATAGCTATTACGTGTAAGTCAGAGATACTGCGGCATTAATCTTGCTATGCACGTCAGGCAAAAAGACGAGAGGAATGGAGGCAGCATACAGGTGTCTTTTGAAGACAGCGACTGCTTAGAGGCTATAGAATCTTTAGTACAGAGTGGTACAAAAGTCACTTGACGCTAGTGGCAAAATATTAACCATTTAAACGCCGAGTTAAATCCCATCTGCCATTTGCTGGCATTATTAGTAAAGCAGTCCCGTTACAGGCCTGGAGGGGCCCAGATGGTTCCAGGAAGTTAAGGTTCCCAGATTGCATGACAACGGCACAGGATGGTAAGATTGTCAGCCCTACGCACCGGCCGCCTTTACCCCCAGGAAATTCTCCTGGTACTCATTTCTGTTAGAGGTTGAGTCGACCCCAGGGCCATGGCATTATTAGCAACTCGCCATATTCTCCATGTTAGCAGGATAAGGGTTAAATCCCCCCTGCCATTTGCTGGTATTATTAGGAGCTCACCATATTTTCCACGTTAGCAGGATAAGGGTTAAATTCCATCTGCCATCTGCTGGCGTTATTATGAGCTCACTATATTCTCCACGTTAGCAAGATAAGGGTTAAACATAGTGTGAAATTACTTTAGCGCCATCCTGTATAATCTGTCATATGATGAACTGCAGACAGCATAGTTCTTCTCAAGACATAATTCTCGATCAGGTAATCAGGAAATTACCAGATATTTTTATAAGACCCACACAAATATTACCCTGTGCTGAAGTGTTCCCCACCAAACCCTGTGGTTTAGAAGTCAAGATCCACACTGACATTCAGAACAAGCTTTATTGACACTCGGAGGGACCACTGAGTGTCTTTAGTCTTTACGTACTTTTTACAGTCGCTAAGAAATGCTGGAATAACATGTTGTATAGGCCACGACCACTTCATTCTAAATCCCCTTACAAATCATTATTTGTTTCGTTCCCTTCAGTTTAAAGAACAAAGAATATAACTCAAAACAGAACGTCGCCCACCGCCTGACTTCAATCTAACCAGAAGAATCCAGTTTACACTTTCAAGCTTTACCTATAAACGACTGGTTTAAATATTATCTTTGTATGATAGCTCTGATTTCTTTATTCTTTGCTTGATTTAAATGTTTCTTTTATTTTGTTACCATAATCAAGAAATGAAGCTTCGGATTATCCGTTGTTATCTACCCTCCGGTTTCTTCCTCTCTGTATGTGTTAATTTGAGGATAAACGTGAATCTTATATAAGTTATGAAAGCGTACATTAGACTGGGTTGCATCAGAACATATTAAATTGATAGAATTTCATGAACATATTTATGGCCATGCGAGTTTTATAATTACGTTTATCCCAAATCAGATTAACCCTTCAAAGCCTGTGGATTACCATTCCCAACGCCATGTCTGACACAAAAAAATTCATATTCATAATGAAAGAACACTCTGTTTTCTGTGAGGTGCGAGCTGAATCTTTATATATGATGCAGATTTAGGTGGTGTTCAGGAGGAGACGATGTAGTGATCACAGAAAGCTGGTACAGAAAATATGTACTTTAGACAACTTTTTTATTTTTATTTTCGTTGTTACACCGTGCATGTTGTCGAGTCACTCAATTATTATACCAACCACTGCACATATATAAAATTTATAAAATTTACACATTAAAACATTAAAAACGCGCCGACATGTTTCTGTCCTAGGACCATCATCAGGGAGCTATATCGTCCTTGCTAAAGTCACACTATGAATTCACATTACTTTCGTTATAGAACTTGGGTATTGTGGCAGCATATCGTGTTGTGTAATGTTATGTTGCGAAGAGTTGCGTGATCACGCAACGAAGCACAGAGTGCACATCTGTACCAGGGCACTCTTCGCAACGTAACATTACACAACACGGCATGCTGCCACAACACCCAACTTTTATAACGAAAGTAATGTGACTTTTTATAGTGTGACTTTAGCAAGGACGATATGGCTCCCTGATGATGGTCCTAGGACCGAAACATGTCGGAGCGTTTTTAATGTTTTAATGTTTAAATTATATATATTTTATATATGTGCAGTGGTTGGTGTAATAATTGAGTAACTTTAGAAAACTTCATTTACTGGCTGGTTACTTGTTTAATTTGTTGTTGGTTTTTAATAATTACGCTAAATTGTTCAATTCATATTTACATTTTCTAATATTATTTAACTACACCGTCAGTAGTTCGTGATATAGAGAATTATTAGCAAATAATGGAACGGAAAGGTGTGGAAGGAAGGGGTCCTTGCCTAACGTGAGGTGCCTGGAGAGACTGAGAAAACCACCAAATTAGTTGCGGATAGTCTTACCTCTAGCCGAGATTTTAGCCCGCAGTTTCACAGCTATGGTGGAGCAATTGCTATTCATTCCATCGCAGTCTTTGTGGTTAGTTATTTTGTTAGGTAATTTGTTGTTTGACAGTTTCATTTACAGGAACTGGAACTTTTGTCACGTATTTGCTGCTCTCTAGTTCAATAGAAATATAATAATACAATATAATGTAATATAATATAATAAGAGTGGGCCGGGTTGCTCAGTCGTTATAGCGACTGACTACGGACTGGACGGTCCGGGATCGAATCCCGGTGTGGATAAGATTTTCCATCCGTCGAGACCGGCCCACCCAGCCTCCTGTACAATGATTACCGGGTCTTTATTATATTATATTATATTATTATGCCAGTTGACTGCAAGTGAATTTTGTTGGACCCATGAATTGCGCAGTTCATGCACAATATTAACAACATTTAGATTACAGTAGCCACGTTACCTGTTGCTTGTGGCAGTACTGTATCCAGTGGACCAGTTTTAGTCTTCATTTAATCTTCAGTGCCGTAGCGACGTGCAGAATAACGAATTCACAGCAGCGTAATTCAGCGACAGAAAGCGATGAAAGAGATTGAATCGAGGTTGAGAAAGGACATTTGATCTCTGTCCATAGCCTTGGTGAAGCTTAATTGAACGCAGGATATGCCCATTACTCAAGAGTAGGGCTCCCCATTCTGTACACGTCACTTCCGCTAGACCGTCCGTGTGTCACTGTGGACGCTTATGCTTCTTGATCAATTTGTATGCAGGCATAGATACAGAGATATAAAAGTAGGTCGTACCTGGATATATCATTCGGTAGGTTTATTTTCGTGATTTTGTGCTCAGAAAAGGAATATTCATCAGGAGGAGCAATCGGTATTTAATACGTGGAATTCTGTTGATTTGGGATCTTCTTCTTCTTTTAACATACACCCATTATTTTTCAGATAAGTAAGCAAAACATGTTTTGATACTGGATAAGTAACTGATTGTGTTAACTTAATTAAGTTAATAATAGGAAAGTGATAATAGATATGATAGGATAAACATTTTTAAATTGTAATATGTAAAATTTTAAAGTTATTGTGGTACAAAATTTATAACTTAAAATAATTCACATAGATATTATAAGTTAAATTTCTATAATTTGTGTTATCCATCATAATGAAACGCGAGCGTCCTGTAATATTTGTGGTAAAAACAGGCTGGAATACACGTTTATAAATACACTTTTAAAATTAGGGATTATAATTGAAAGTTTCCAGATAAAATACTCGTATATTTCTTCGTAATAAGAAGTGAGCCATTAACACAAAAACAGATTCGTGAATGGCATTATTACGAAATTTGGAAACGCATTCTTAAACACAACAAAGTACAGGAATATTGTAGAGATAAATTTACGACCAACACTTCTCTTTTTATTCCGCCTCGTTGCAACGTATTTAAAGTGAGATAATATTGTCACTACAAAATTTAAGCTATTCGACAAAGTTTTGTTACACAGGTCCCTTGAAGTACTCTGTACTTGTTTCGTAATAAATTAATTACATTTTATGCCATTGACCTACGTAGGAGAACGTCTCAAGAAGCTGGCAAGATTAGATAAGAAAGAGCTAAACCGTTTTTTGATCCTATTTCACTTGTTATTAGGATAATTAAATCAAATGCAATGAGTTTGGGAGGGGGAATGCGACGTGCAGGGGGGAGTGGAAAATGTGTGTAGTGTTATAGTGGGAAATTCTGAAGGAGGCAGACCGCTTGGAGTACCAGTGAGTAATGGGAGTATAATATTAAACTGAAATTAAACATGTAGATTCAAAGGATATGGACCAAATTCAACCGGCTGAGGACAGGAGCAGGTGGTGGCCTCTTACGAAGAAGATCCTGTAGAATCTGGTTGCATAAAATGCGCGGGGTGGGGGTTATTTTGACTAGCTGAGAAACTGTTAGCTTCTCAAAAAGGATTCTACTTCCTGGAGTTTATTATAATTAATTTGTTAATGATTATTTATAAATACTGGTTAAGTAACTGTGATTATGATAATGTAATTAGTTCTATATTAAAATTGCTTTATTTCTCAATGCCTTACAGGTTAATATGCCTCACGTTTCATATCAAACTTTAAACTGAGTGCTGTGACGTCATTTCAGTCATATAAAATCATGGAGAAAGAAACTTGGGGCTTTTGTCACCAGTTATTAAGAACTCATATCCTGCTGTTTCTTGTAAGTGCCATACGAACTGCGCCCGTAACAGACTCATCAGGTCTCAACTACGGCTCTCCTACAAACGTAACCGACGGTGCGAAACAAATTAAACATGAACTGGAGTGGAATAATGCCGCAAAAGCTGTAGCCACAGAAGAACTGCAAGTTTTGGATCAGCTGATTATCGATGACGCCGACCGTCGTCTGTCTCCCGGCACCAACCTTACAGAGATGTCTCCTACCACGGAGGACCTGGTTCCTGGCCAAATTATGTTTGAAGAGATAACTCAAGCCAGTAAGGGACTGGGTACCACAAGCGGCACAGCAGATGCAGAAATGATTCAGGTATAGTCTGCCTGTTTGCGCTAGAACTGCGTTGTGCGCATTGTAGGGGGTAAAGTTACAGACTGAGGGGGGCCGAGGGACAACCTGTTCACTGTACTTGCTATATATGTCATATATCAAAGCCTGGTTTATCCAGGACAGTTTGTTCCAAAGGAAATCCTGGCGACAATATTTACACACAAAAAATTGCAATATGTCTAAGAGTATTTATAAACTTACGAAAGGAGTAAATCCAAAATTTTTTCTGCATATGATATTATTGAAATGTTTAAATTAAAGTGCACGAAATAATTAGTTATTAATTAATAGGAAAAATAATTTAAAATTAATCCTTGCCTTCCAAGAGAAACATTTTGAGAAACTTTGGAATAAAGGAGAGTCAAATACGACAGCTTTCTCTCTGTGTTTAACTCAGCATTACGCTGTAGAGCTTTTTGGGGGAGGGGGGTAAGCATGTGTGTGTGTGTGTGTTTATATATATATATACGCGCATTTTTTAATTTGAAATTTGGAAAATGTGATTGTGTTGGTTATCGCTTGGCTTACTTTGGTCCCGGGAAGGGGCGTCCGCTAAAAATTAGACAGAATGCTATGTGCTTTCAGAACCGATCTGAATACTGTGGAGTTACTAAACTACGGTTTGCATAATCTGAGCGTGAGTATGTACAATATGTGTATTCTTCTGTCTCAGTATATGGACTCTTTGAAGGCTGTTTCGCAGAATTGCGAAGAGTGACTATTAGCTACGTCATGTCTGTCTGTACGTCCTCGTAGAACATGTCGTCTTCCAACTGGCGGATTTTTATGAAATTTGTTATTTAATTATTTTTTCAAAAATGTATCGAGAAAATTCAAGTCTCGTTGAAATCTGACAAGAATAACAGGTACTTTACGTGGAGGGCTTTCTGCATTTATAATCATATATGGGTGAAATCTTCTTAAAACGGGAAATGTTTCGTACAAAACTTTCTATAGAAAATCAAAACACTTTTTATATTCAATATCATTTTGTTTTTCGAAAATCGCCTGATTTGAGATAGTGTAAAAAAATGTAGTCAAGTCGGAACAGCCACATATGAAAATACAGCGCATGCGCATTTTATGCTGAATACCTAAGGGTAAACACACTCAGAATGGGTAATACTTGTTGCTTTTCCACCTCAACAATGGTTGCACGAACGCGCCTCATTGTTACTTTATACATATATTTCCAGGCCTGTTTTTTACTTGTCACGAGTAAGCAGATAAACTGCTCTTTTTGTTCCAGGTCAATGAAATAAGTAAAATCCTAAGGACGCCTGGCTAACATTTCCTTACCGTCCTTGTTAATTCCACTTCGCATTCTCCCATATACATGCCTAAGATTTACGCGCCTTGTCACCTTGATAACCCCTGTGACAGGTTTGTGATGCGGGTAGATATACATAATGTTATCAGGCGCTTTTGTTCCTGCTTTTGCTGGGATCACTCACTGCGAGCGAGATATTCAAAAGAGAACTGAGCTAAAACTTGTCTCAGACAGAACATGTGTTACCTGAAGAGATCTCGTTTCTTATGTTTATTGGGCCGTGCATCATCTTGATAGTTGAATAAAGAGAGACCAACTTGATGTCACTTGCTTTATTATTTCATTATTTAATGCTCAACATGTTTCGGGTATTAATACATCCATCTTCAGGAGCTTGCGACTTATTTGAAGAGTTATTTCATGGGTTGTATTGCTCTGGTTCGATGTGTGCTGGTGTTACGTTGTGGTTTGGCTGGGATGGTGTGGTATCCGGATGCAGGTTGAAGCAGCCTGCATAATGATACCACACCACCCCAGCCAAACCACACCGTAACACCAACACACATCGAACCAGAGCAATACAACCCAGGAAATAACACAACAAATAAGTCGCAAGCTCCTGAGGATGGTTGTATTAACATCCGAAATATGTTGAGCATTAAATAATGAAATAATAAAGCAAGTGACATCAAGTTGGTCTCTCTTTATTCAAATATCTCGTTTGTTCCTTGAACAGATCATTACTATTAATTATGCGTCACAAGCGGCAACTGTTCAATTCAGGCAGGGGGGAAGAAAACAATTTAGCAGAAAGAACGTGACACAGAATTTTGGAGGAATCTGCTTCTTGGGATTACTTCTCCGTAGAAGATAGAGACAACATTTCTCTGCGATGTCGATTATGATTTAGCGCACTATAGCGACGTACGAGTTTAAGGTTCTCACAGCGGTGTTACAGAAGTTTCAAGTCTTCTGACATGTGACGCTGTGTGGATTGGTAAATAATTACTGCTGTTTCGAAATATATTAACGGCTTTGAAATGCACCGTAATCCTCACAATCCGCGTTGTCACAATCTCAGATCTCACGGAAAAAATAAGAATTCAAAGGTCGGATTAAATACGCTTATAAATTGATTGTTCTTAGTTCATATAACATAATCAGGCCTGTGTTTATTGGAGTTTATTCCTTACAAGCAATATTCTTCGCACAAACGAGGGAGCATTGCCGGTCCCAGTGGCCGCGCGGTCTAAGGCGTAGGTCTGCGGTCGATCGCCTGCTGAGATCGTGGGTTCGAATTCCACCGGGGACATGGATGTTTGTCTGTTGTGAGTGTTGTGTGTTGTCAGGTAGAGGTCTCTGCGACGAGCTGATTACTTGTCCAGAGGAGTCCTACGGATTGTGATGCATCGCTGTGTGTGATCTAGAAACCTTAAGAATGAGGAGGCCATGGCCCGCGTTGGACCGCAGCGCCACAGGAAAATGAAAGGACTAGGAAGCATTACATTAGACCCGCATCATAAATAACTGAATAATTACTGCTTTTATTTTAAGCATTAATCTTGTCTCGAACCACTTTAGTCAGACTTCTTATGATCAGGGTACTTGAAATAGTTTAATAGGAGTCCTTAACGCTTTAGGGACGAAATCAACTTCCATTGTATGTAAAAAATCATTTCGTACCGCTTAGTAAACATGCCCCGTTTCGATTATAAAAACCGGCCAGTTAATGTTGTATACGAAAATAATTGCCACCTGGTCTGAGATCCATACAAAGCCCATATATGTACTCTGTGGGCAGAACTTAGAATTTCTGAATGTTAAACGTTGTGGTATGTAAAGTTACCCATCGACTTGAACGGTTTAAATAAAATAGAAGGGAAAATACAAAAATAATTCGATGTTAAAAATTGCGAAAAATGTATTTTTCGGTGTAAATGTCAAAAAATACATAAAGTGTCATATGAATAAACTTTATATATTCAATCCTTCAAATTAATCCAGTCGGTATCTTGTTACTGCGAACTGAGCACAATTTAGGAATGAACCTTAACATTAATGTTTGAATAAAGAGAGACCAACTTGATGTCACTTGCTTCTTTATTTCATTATTTAATGCTCAACATGTTTCGGATGTTAATACATCCATCCTCAGGAGCTTGCGACTTATTTGTTGTGTTATTTCATGGGTTGTATTGCTCTGGTTCGATGTGTGTTGGTGT
>Ga0131853_10007655_pt1 | contig 19587 bp, 11 predicted proteins | sample TergutLab28metaG_FD_92764 | JGI IMG/M metagenome (GOLD analysis project Ga0131853, IMG submission 92764) | Labiotermes labralis P1 segment gut microbial communities from Petit-Saut dam, French Guiana - Lab288 P1 (version 2) (version 2) | ecosystem: Host-associated > Arthropoda: Insects >... | reverse complement strand
TATTATTTTTTTTTTTTTTTTTTTGTGTTGGGGTGTGGTGGTTTTTTTTTTTTTTTTTTTTTTTTTTTTTTTGCGAGTGTATTCAACGAAAGTAAGTGAATGCGTGGAACTGCCACGCTTTCCTAGCGCTTGCTGACAGGTTCCCGCCTTGGCTTGTGCTACGTAGCAGCGTCGTGAAGTGCGCAGTACGCGAAAGTAGTCCGTGTATTGTGCAACGTTGGTGTTTTGTGTTCTCGTCGCAGGATAGCGCTAGTGCTCGGGCAACTGACGTGCACTACAGGTGTGGTGGCGAGCAGCCACTTGGCGTCGCTAGTGTGTAGATCGGTATTGTTGTATCTAATTATTAAATTCGCGTCATATTGCCTTTTTAGAATCGAACTTGATAAATGTTTTACGAATATCTGAACTGAACTTGTTTCTTTGTGTCGGTGTTTATAAGTTTGTATTGGTGTTCAGGTAAATTTGAACTTCTGATTCATTCATTCATCCATGAGAAAAGTGACCGCCACGGCCTGAATCGAATTGCACATTTAAAATGCAGGTATAACCTAGTTTACGTGACATTTGCTAGTCAGAGACTCATCCCACTCCCCCAGAAAACTCGAAATTTTTAAACAGGGGAGTTACGTTCTTGATCGATTATTTTGCAAGTGTGAAGCTGCTGGTTGTGATATTGGCTGCTTGTTTAGAGCTGACGTAGTCCCGTAATAGCATTTAAAAGAAATTCTACTTATAAACACGACGTTTGAGTTACTACGTGGAGTTGTACCTCCACGCGACATTACGTTGTTTAATTTAGCACAGAGAACCACTTCTCTCTTATATGTGGGTGCCGGGATAACGCAGTATCGTGGCTGAGGGTACACGACGAACGATCCGAGGCTCGATTCCCAGCAGGGACAAGGGACTATTGTCTCTATCCGTAACGTTCGGAACCCCTCTGGGGCCCGTGCAAGCTATTGGATGGGTACCGCTATCTTTGTCAGTTGGTAAGTGGCCGGGTCGTGAATTTGAATCTCACCTCAATAAACCGTCGAGGTTACGAATGCATGGGACACTACAGCTACTCTTTTATATGCCTTCAAGGTGTGACCAGGGGCTTTACACACACGCACAAACACACACTGTGTGGTTCGTGGGCCCGTGCGGCTGCCTGGATAAGTTTCTTGTTCGGATCGTATTCCGACCATGCACCTGTTACCCCGCTGATCTCCAAGTAAAGCGCTTGCAGTGCGTCCGTCCCCTTCGAGCAGCCGGAAGAAACAGATCCAACCCACTGAAATGGACAATCAGTATATTTACAGTATTGGAACTGATACCTTGTGAGAGACTTTATCGTGGTTTCCCTCAGTTCCCTGAGACTACCGACTGTCCGAGTATCAAGTACTTCGTTAGTACGTTGGAATTAGTGTCTGTTTCTTCAATTTCACGTTTATAACCGTCATTCCATATTGAATGACGTAAATAGGCCCTATTGGTAACAGCGATAGGCCTTACCTCCTCTTCTCCATGCGTCTTCATGGCACGGTGTTTAATTAACACCACGACAACTGCCTTTACTTTTATCTGCATACATTAGGTAGCGGTATCCGGTTTGTCACCACGGAGACCTGAGTTAGATCCCAGGCAAATACGCATGTGATTTCTGGTGGACAAAGTGGTACTGGAATGGGCTTTTCTTCCAGTCCGCCGGTTTCCCTTGTCTATATTATTCGATCAATATTCAGTACTCGTATTTAATTCATGTGCCACCAACCTGTACGGTCGTAGCAAGTGACATCGTCGTTGAATAAAACATCTCTGTCTGAAACCGAAACAAGCAAACACTCGTTACAGAAAATAACTGAATGTCATGCCTCGGTAGGAAAATGTCATAATATTGCATATAACGTGATGTTAATCTGTCATTATGGCAACTTTCTTTCTGTATCCTGTTGCAGTGTTTCGATTCCGATATCATATATGAATACAGGAAAACAGTGAAACTATGTAGTTTACTTGTTATTAATTGGAAGTGTGTAATGTATGGGAGCGGGAAGAGTAGCGTCCAGTTCCGCGTGTTTACCATCTCGGTCAGCAGGTGCTTCGTTCTGCAATGCCGATACATTTCTTGGTGAAATGTCTCTTTGACGCAGTATTTGCTACTTCATTGTGCCACAATCTGTTGTACCCTAACAATGTAATGCAATGTTTCACTTTCCTACTGTAAACCTCTTCTCTGCCCGTTTACTGAATCGCTTCTAGGGGTAGAAGCGCCCCCTTTCCTGGTGGTTTCATAGTGCGGATTTCTAGACGCTTCAGTGGATACTGTAAATCAATATACGCGATGCACTGCATGTAGGCCTATATCGACGAAGTGTATTTCCTATCGACATGCTCTCGGTATGTCGAAGTGTAGTTTAATTTCTTGGTAGCTTAAAATAGTTCTAGTTTATTCGCTACTGCTGGACAAATTTCGATTCAATTTAGAGTTTGGCAATTGTGTGTGTGTGTGTGTGTGTGTGTCAGCCTGTTCAGTATAACCCCTGTTTTAAATTAAACTTTGCAAGTAGACCAAAAAACTGGTATCTATAATTGACGAACAACTAGGCCAGTGAGTTCTACAAAAAAAAACGCGCATTTTAAAAATATGGAAGCGCAATAAGATTTCTGACAGGTAAAAAATAATTTGTCTCTTGTAATGCCTCTAGATCGATTCTATGGCCTACCCAACCCCCTGTTGAATATAAACCGGGGGCTCTTCCGCCGGGGTTAAAGCGACCGGCCCTTAAAGCTTACCACGTGCTTCCATCTAGTGCCGAAGCTGAGAATGACTGGCTATAGCTATACTCTGCAGTGTGTGCATAGGGGCAATTTTACTTTTAACTTTTTACTTAATACACCTTCCTACGGTGTCAGTAAAAGGGCAGCATCTTAACTCAAGAAAATGGACGGGTGTGCATTACGTAAAGTACACATTTATGAAGTTGTGAAGCGTCTGTTTGAGCAGTGTTTTGAAACATGATGAAAAATTGATGAACATTTCTAGGTGTATTATATCCCGTTGGTTGACGTTGCGTCACAAACAGGTTTAGAAAAGTACGTATCGCGTAAGAATTCCCGTGCGTTCGTTCTTTTCTTTTTAGCCGCGTTCGAAAAGTTGCGAAAAGTGACTGTTATTGCCTTCGTCATGTCTGTCCTGCCGTCTACATGGAGCAACTCGGCTCCCGCTGGACGAATGTTTATGAAATTTTATATTGGAGAGGGGCACCAAATTTGTTGAGATAAATTGAGTTTGGTTAAAAACGGACAACATTAACAGGGACTTTACCGAAGACCTGCGTACATTTATGGCTGTTTTGCTTACTACCGTTATGGTTGTCTTGCTTATCAAGGCCGCTAGTGTTTATACGGTTGCTGTGCTGATTTGTTACCATGGTTGCCATGTTTACTGACGTTCCATAGATTTTCTGGTTATGATTGTTACCGTGGTCACCATAGTTACAAATGCTGCTGTGGGTACCTTGCTATTATGTTCAACCAAGGTTACCAGTGTTCATTGTGTGCTATGGTTACGTGAACGCGACAGAAGTTTATCGCTTTGCGGACGTGTTTGAGCGCTTTCATTCAGTAGCAGAAAGCGTCCGTCATCTTTATGATGTCTCTCCGTCTGCATGGAACAATTCAGCTCCCACTGGACGGATTTTCATTAATTTTTATATTGGGGACGTTTATTAAAATCTCTATAGCAAACTTACATGTAAAGCTTGGTGGAAACCGGTCAAATGATATGGGCACTTTACGTGAGGACCGAAGTATGCAATAAAAGTTTTGTATTTTTGACAGCGACATGTGTAGAACTCACTGTTGCGTTTCCATGACGACATTTTTACTATTGTCGCACGTTTCGCGGCAAAACCTTTTGATTGTGTGAAGGACAGCCAAAATCCGAACATTCCGCAGTGTTATGTAATACACACACTTCATATCTTATCTGTCTTCTTAATATTTTTTCTCTGTAAGACGAGGTATATAAAACGTAGACTTGAGATAACACTGGTGTGCAGTTTTGTCAATAAATTTTGTTTGAAAAATTCTTCGTCCTGATAACACTCGGCAAATTTCTTTCGAAAGACGACAGAAATTCATGTAGGGCTTCGTTCGTGTAAAGTGGTGGACAAAATTGCCTTATGTGGATGAAAGTGACATGAACTGAAATTGTGATGTAACAATTACCGGACTGAGATGTAATGAAAATGCGTTGAACTATGCGCACTATGTTATTAATACAGATGGATATATTGTCAGGAGGATTTTTAAACGCACTAGGCATGGGTGTAAACATACCTAGAATGCAAGATTAAACAGGAAGTTAATACGCAAGCAAGTTAAGCCTTTGGCTTAGCTGTTGTCAGGTACAGTGTGTTGATGCGGCAGATGAGTGGCGCTGCATGCGCTGCGGTGTCCGAGTGGTTAAGGAGTTGGACTCGAAATCCAATGGGCTTTGCCCGCACAGGTTCGAATCCTGTCCGCAGCGTCTTTTTTTTTTTTTTTTTTTTTACGTGTGGATTTTTATATCTGTACCTCCTTTACATCGAAATAAGGAAGAATGCTTACACTTTTTTATTTAATGTTGTTTAAAGCAATATTTAATCTTATTCGCAGTAATTGATACTCTCGTCCAAGACGGAGTATTACAACTGAAAGATGTAATAGCAGTTTAACCAGTTGTGACTGCTCCTTCAGAAGCGTATATTTCACCGCCTGGCGACAAAATACGTATGCTGCAGCCAACATTAAGAATAAAGTGTGATGTTTTAAGGGCTTCCACTGTCAGCCAGTACAAATGAAAATCTCCCGCTCTGTGATACAGAATGTGCACATTTCTTCTAGCTGATGGTAGTGACAGTAGTTCACAATTTTGACTGTACTAACTCCCTAATAGCAAAACCCGAACTTGAACATTGCTTGCACTTATGTCCTCCAATAGACGTAACCTACAATCGTCAACTCAAATTCCACCGTTTACTTCCATGCACAGATGAATGGATAGATGGATGGATGGACAGATTCATGTAACTTTAAGTATTGCGTAAAACTAATAAATAACACGTGTTCTTATTTTTATATCAGTTTATTTAACACATTCTAAACACATGTACTGTTTGAAATCGACTCATTGCCTTCAGATGCATTTGGAATTGGTTGAGATTCTGTAGGGATATGACAATGGCTGATTCGTTATACGTTATATCAGCACATTATGTTGGACAGAGATGCGCCTGATTATATATATATATATATATATATATATGTGTGTGTGTGTGTGTGTGTGTGTGTGTTTGTATGTAGCTATATATGTATATGTTAATGTGTTTATATTTGTACACACATGCGCATGGTGTTTCGAAAACAGGCCGTTCTCGTGTTGTCAGGTGAAAAGTTTTCCCACTCCACTCAGCATGGTCACTCTTTCGTTTCTGTGTTTATTCTGCATTTAATTTCACTTAGTAGTGCACTCATACATTTGGAATGTAATAATTTAATGTCACAACGGTGGAGCTGAACTGTGGACTGACAGTATTTAGTGTTGTTGCGAGGCCTGTACTGGCAACATGAATCTGATATTGGATAACATGTGACGCGTTTCTATCCGATTTTCTTTGCATTCCTTTCGGTCATTTTGGAATAAAGAAGCTGTCTGTTATTTTGTGGACCGTAGAGATCACAGAAGATGTTGATCGATAGGTTGAAAGGCTGCTACAGAGCTGCAGTTTCGATCAGACTAGATGATTTACAGTCTTCAGTTAGAGTAACCAAAACATACTTTGACGGAGGTTTTGTTGTTCTCTCAGTCCCTTCTACAAATTTCATAATAATACGTTAGATTATGTTACAACCACTTCATCCCACATCCTTTCGAAGCCAAGAAAACAATTGTTACTGCCGAGACCTGTAGTAGGGTTAAGGAAAATGACTTAGTCTTCAGTTTGAATCATCAAAACTGCATTTTCTTTCACTGTTGCTACATGTTACCCGTAAATTGAAAGTCCCGGATAGTATGCCGGAAGTGTTGGAGCAAATGGGTATCGAAGTCCGTACCCTGGATAAGCGATAGTAGTATATGCAGGGAAGGGATGAATACTGAGAGCGGGGTAGCCCAGGTTGGCTGGTGGGGTAAAGGCCAACCCTGTATAATGTAACAGCCCTCGTTTTCGTACCACCTTGTTGACATCTGACGACGCCTGCTGACACATCGACGTCGCAGCCAGAACGAACACCAGCATCTGAAACATTATACCTTTTATGAGGTCAACCGTTGACGTCAGCAGTTGGCTGTGACTCCGACCTATGCCTAGAGAAGAGAACTTCAAAGAGGCTTTACAACAGTATTTTACATGGAAGTCCCTGTCGAGTTGGTAGGACAGCTTATTCCTGTATGGGAGTTCCTAGCTTCAGGTACCGGCCTGCAGAGCGGCTATCCCACTTGGTGTTTTTCGTGGTTTTCGCGGTACGGAAGACAAAAATCGAATTACTGCCTTAAATTATTCCTCGGCCGCTCCTTTCCACACCATTTCACTATTCACTAGTCCTACCACTGGACACTGAACAACTGATATCGCTGATAAATAAACCACGGATGAATTAGTGTACAGTGTTACTGAAATCACGCACCAGAGGCCTTCATGAGAGCCTGATAATCGCGCGACTATTCAAGAAATCCCGCGGATCGTACGGAACCCAGCCCTACAACACCATATTTGTATGAGTCCGCCACTACACCATATCGTGAGCAAGTTAAATCCACTCCACATCCTGAGGTTGTTAAGATCCGTTTTAATAATATTTCCCGCCATTGTGTAGGTCTCCCGGGTGATTGCCCACTGTTTTACGACTTATTTTATATGCAGTTCTCATACCATTTGACATTCCTGAGTCAAAGCCACTGCCACAGTGATATTGTAAAGACATTGTATATCTTCATGGCTAACGTCTTTCATGTGTGAGCAGACACTCCTGTAAGAACCTCCAGACGCTGGTTTTGGACTGTACTCACCTGTGCCTTCATGGTGTGGGCGAGTTGATGTGTTAACAAGTACGACACCTAGGGTCACTTTTATACTCTTGCGTATCGCCATATCGGTAAACTGTGAGCCTCACTTTCGCCCTGGTTTCGTTTTAATATTCGATCCCTACCGAATGACAATCAGATGATCGCACACAACACTTGTTTTGACTTCTAATTGTTGTTGGTCAACGGCTATGAACGTCAAAGCGCTTCACATGAGAATGTCATCCAGTCGCTTTCCGTTACGTCAAATGAATACGAGATTCAGAGGGGGTTTAGGGTTATCACGGTGGTGAATACGAAAATTGTGATCTTCTGGAATAAGACGCCTTGTAGTCTGGTAGACACTGCAACGTGAACTTCATTATCGCAGGATGACCAAATACGCGGCGTCACATCACAGGAGATCGTGATCTTCGTACGCAGGATTAGTGCATAGTACTGAATATGCATGGTTGCTGTCCTTCAGAAATTTGGCAGAGTTGCAGTAGTTCTGTTTCGGAATGACTGTTTGTTTGTTTTTGGCGCAACAGTCCACAGTAGGCCAGGGTCTCCTCATTCACGAGGTTTCTAGATCACACACAACGACGCGCCACAGTCGGTAGGACTCCTCTGGACGAGTGATCAGCTTGTCGCATAGACCTCTACCTGACATCACACAACACACAACCGCGCGGCCACTGGGACCGGCTTGGGAATGACAGTAACAAATACAAAATCTTTTATGAAAAAGTTGAGATCAGTTTAAATTCTGGTAATACAGGCCAGAATCTTATGTCGTTCTATGTACGTATTAAAATATTCAGAACTGTAATTATTACCTCGCTGGTAGATATTTCAGTCACATAGAACGTAGATTGAACACATGTATCAAGATGTACACGTAGACTTTTACATTCTCTGAACCGTGCGTCGTGATACACATATGTGAGAAAGACCATCAAGATGCACACTTTTTCTTAATAATTTATTTCAGTTAAATTATCCTCGACATGTTTCGAACAAATAACTGTTCATCATCAGGAGGTCTGTACAAGCAGCTAACAGTATTTTACCATGCATATTTATGAGGAGTATAGTCGCTGACTCGATACGATTGATGAATTGATCAATCGTATCCTGTATGTACATTTGGGTCGTTAGGCGTTTCAGTACGGCTGTACCAACATTATGCGAGCTTGTAGGTTATATCTAGCAGTGCATTGAAATATGCATATCGTTGAGTTGAAATTACATGAATTACAATATTCAAATTACATACATATTCCCGAACAAGAATATTGGAAATATTCTATATTAAAATGTTAATTCAAACCCTCCAACTAAACTGGGACATTGTGTATACACATGAAGAAGCGTCATGAGTTTTATGTTTATGGTTCCGTGCATCGCTGATCTATATTAATAATTGTCCAACGAGATGCAACACAAAGCAATCTATTTATTATTCTGTAAGTTCACTCTCCATGTTTCGGGTGTCAACCACACCCATCATCAGGATTACGCAAAACTGTAATTACAGCCTCCGGTAAAAAAAAAAATCAGTCCCATTACAGGCCCGAGGTGCCCAGAGGGTTCCAGGAAGTTAAGGTTCCTAGGTTACGTGACAGTGGCCCAGGATGGCGGTAAGGTTGTCAGCCTTACGCACCGGCCGCTTTTTACCCCCAGGAAATATTCCTGGTACTCATTTCTGTTAGAGGCTGAGTCGACCCCAGGGCCGTAGTGCGATCGGAAGGATTGGGTGAATGAAAAATTCCAATGACATCATCTGGAATCGAGCCAGCGACCTTCCGATTTGTAGCACAGCGCCTTAACCACTGTGCTACCGCGGTCCCCACAGCCTCCGGTACTGGTCATATTTTTTGTGCAGCTACCTCCCTCCAACGTGGCCAAGTTAGCCATGTTGGAGGGAGGTAGCTGCACAAAAAATATGACCAGTACCGGAGGCTGTAGTTACAGTTTTGCGTACTCCTGATGGTTGTGGTTGACACCAGAAACATGTAGAGTGAACTTGCAGAATAATAAATAGACTGCTTTGTGTTTCATCTCGGTGGACAATTATTAATATAAAGCGTCATGAGTTTACTGAACCGTCGACCCTTCAAAGTTTCCAGTCTGTGTACTGTACGTATACACAGTGGTGCAGTATCTGTAAGCTGAGTGATCTATTTACTCTTCGGTCGAAGCTTTTTTTTTTAAACTGTTCAGTAAGTCGGGTGCGATTCTTACACGTGTCCAGCAGGTTAACGACGCGGTTGGCATTATTGTCAGCACTGCTGTTTACTAATTGCTGTGTTCATGACCTTATTTTCTGCTGTGGTCCCTTTTTAGTTCCAGACTTTACCTTTTTGAATAATACAATTTATGGACTGCATCCTTCATCCCATGATATAAATAGAAACACTGCGTTTCTGTTTCTTAGAACTGTTCTGCAGGCACATTGAACATTTCTTGGAGATCGACGACTGTAATATGAAGTTCTTAAAGGCCTGTGGAGTTGATGTCCTGAGATTGGCACTTTATGAGGGAAGTTGTGTAATTAAAGGTCTCAAACAATCCAATTTTCTGCTCTTCAAGTTTTATAGAAAGGGGGTAAATACCGGCTCTATATTAGTTTTGTAATACAGATGTGTAGGAATCTAGCGACGTATATCAAATTTGAAATCACGTGGTTTTTAAGCCTGGTGAAGGGGACCGATTCTGTCCTCGAAAGGTGCGGTTTTTATTTTAACTCGGGACGGTGGACAGAGTTCATGAAGTGAGAGATTCGAAATGTGATATACTCGTACCATTATCAGAAACCTGTAGAACTCTAATGAGCATTAAGTAGGCAAGAAATCCATACAGCATTGTAATCGGGAAATCGGGAAAGACCACGTAGAAGGTCTAGGCATAGATAAGAGATAATATTAAAATTGATCTTAAGTAATTGAAAATAAGATTGTGTACTAGTTTAAAGTAGTTCGATTACGTTTCCAGTGGTGAATGCATTTTAACATGGTGATGAGCAGAAAAAACGGAGGAATTTCCTGACCTTTGGCCTATGATCGGCTTATAAAGGATGAGTCCTGCCCTCTTCGTGCAGTAGGTTAGTTAGTAGTTCGGTTATTTGCTAGCAATGGAACACATTATGACGTGCAAACTGAGCGTTAAGAAAATCGAAAAGTCGCGAAACCCATTCTCAAGTACGTCTTCACATTTAGTACTGAAATAAATTCGGTCCGTGTACGTGCTTCTTCCGGTGCCGTAACCGTTTGAGCACCTCGAAATGAAAGGCACGTTTTAGACTGAGCATAATAGCCACGTGACATGTTACTGTGAAGTTTCCGGACGGACATGCAATATATTGATTGATAAATTAATTCTTGGACTAATTACAGATATTTTCAACTGCGTTGGGTATGTAATTTTGAATGGTTGGAGAATTTGTGAATGGTGAATTGGAGAGGATGTGAAAGGACCTGTCGTGTCCTGGGCATTTGTATCACGATAGTCGATCTCCAAGCCAGTGTTTGAACCCAAGACTTCCCGAGTACTCTGCAAGCTTGCTGTCCAATCGACGGGGACTGTAGGCTATAATAGGCTATAATAGCACGAAGGTTGGGTAACAACAAAGACAGCTGGGCTGTTGAACCGTCATGAGCACTAGCCAGAATTCGACCTCTCGATGTCGCAAGCCGAGCGGACAGGATGTCCAGTGCGGTAACGAGAAAGAGCTTTCACTAGCCATTGTGACCTCCACTTACGTTAGCATATTAAGCAACAAGGGACCGCCTTTGCATTCTGAAACAACTTCCTACTTCCTGTCCTCAGGCGTAATGTCTTATCCTACCCTGTTTATGTATTTATTTATTTATGCTATGTTTAACCACGCTTTGAACAACTCAGGCTACATAGATCGACTGTAAAAATGACTGGTGAGTACTGGATTGGAGGAGATGTGCCAGGAAAGGTTGTGGCCGAATATGAGACTCTTTCCCGGCAGTCGGGATATCCGGTCTTCGGCCCAAAATTTCGAAGCAGGGGCCTTTCGAATACGACCCAGGCGACGTTCGGTGTGTCTCTCCTCTCATGTTCATGGTCCTTTGTGTATAGTACACCGTTTTATGCATGCATTCGTGTATATAACCACATATTTGACTTCTTCATTGGTATGTTCATTCGTCAATCAGTATAGACCAGTAGCTGAGCGACATTGGTTTGCGACACTTTGGGTTCTGACAGCGGTGTTGATAAAGCTGCAAGTACTGTGGGATATGACGCAGTTTCGATTGGTAGGTAGTTACCGACTTTCCGGAGGTGCCTGTTGCTTCCGTGTTCAGGGTTCAAACAGTCCAAGATTTGGGCAGCAGATTCCTTCGAAACGTCGATAACTATCTACCAATCGGGGCGGCTTCATATTCTCGAAGACTTGAACTTTTACCGTGTTTTTTTCCCTCTTCAGGGCCGATAATTCTTCTTTTGTTCAGTTTCTTCCGGATCGGTGCTGGGGTAGAGGTCTTCACGGGCCGAAGTTTTGGAATTTTGCTCGGCCCTGCCCGACCCGAAGCCAGATTTCTTTTTATCCAAGCCCGATTGAAGCCCGATTTCCAAATCTGCCCTGACTGTCCTGTCACTAGCTTGTAGTTCTTTAAATGCATAAAAGGCAATATTCCTGCAATGAACACTTTTCTAATATCATCACATGTTATTGTAATGTTACTCACACCGTGCGTATTCTACGTATGTGTTACAATCAGTACATCAACCAACAACTGCACCTAATAAAACAAAATTCATGACAAGTATCAAACTCCTGAGGATGGCATCCCGTTGCCGAAACATGTAGGCGTTTGATACTTGTCATATATTATGTTTTATTAGGTGCATTTGTTGGTTGCTGTATTGATCACATATTATTTTGGCGTTTGAGGATCGGTACATACAAGCAGATACCGGATGCCAAGAGTAGAAGGTGTTACCTCGAAATACTGTGTATTTATGGTGGCGGACAGCTGTGAATATCCCTGAGAAAATAAATCTGGGCGTATTTCCAAGCGTCGACAACCAGATTACCTACACTGACCGATGAAATAGGTTCTGCACGCACCTCACTCGGCCGGTTCACACGCAGTCTCATCATAGTTTGCAGGTCACTACGCAGCACAGACTAGCGCCACAGTTCTGTGTGTTAGTTGTTAATTTTCTGTTTACTAGCCTGAGATTAGCGCAACTATGAAATAACTTTCTCTTTTCATGAAGAAGGTAACAACTCGATAAAGCCCGAGATCTTTTATGTAACGTCTTAAAGATAACGTTTTGCAGAAGGCCTGATACTGGCCCTGACCCGAAGATCTGTGCTACCAGGCCCAGGCCTAAGCACGTGCAGACCTCTACCCTGAGTGTAAATCAGCGGGTGGGCGTGACCTCCATCTAATGCCGAGGTTAATGCCTAAAGCTGTACGTCTGCATGGAGTTTTATTTAATTAAGCACAGGGAGAACTTCATACGTGTACTCTTGAGTCCAATTGCATGATGGGGCTTTGGTGACGTTTAAGCGATGTCCTATTATGCTGCTGGCGTGTGCTGGAGATCTGACAGTCTAGTAAGTCTACGGCAAAACTTTCCGAACGAACTGATTGTTCGTCCATGTCAGGGAAATATAGGTTACGCCTTTTCGGACACTGTCTTCGCCATCATAGATTTTATATGTAGGTCTACTGTCCTGGAATTCGACCGGAGCGTCGATGTTTAGAAATGGACAGAGTTGATTGTCATTAGGCGCATAATGTAAAGTAATGTGTGTTTGACTGGTGTCAGACCTTTCGTCGCGCTAGAGTAGGTAGTACTTCGAGAGGACCTGGCGTTAAATCTTAGTCTGAGGCCGGCTATCCTGACTGGGGTTTTTCATGGTCTTACCTCAGTCTGTCCAGATAGGTGCCTCGATATCCCAAACCGGGCGATGAGTGCTTCCTTCCACGTCCTTCACAGTTAATTATGCCTGATTGTGCATTCTTCCGTTCGGCACTAGACCCTGTATAATGTGAGCCGACAGCGTCGTAAAATGAACTGTAAATAAATATATAAATATAAATATAAATCTACCGAAACTAACCAAAACAAAATTTTATTTATATGATACATCCCCGTTGGTGTAACACTCAAGTGTATGCTGAATTTGTTGTGTGAAAATATCGACATACATTATAACGAAATTTATTAAAATTTGTTGTATAGACCTTCATTTTCGGCCGTGAACCATGAGAGCAGGTGTGTGGTTGGATAAACACGTCTTCTCCAGTTCGCACTTCGTGTAAAGAACTCTTTAATGAAGTACTTGTGGCAAAAACAACGTAGAATTTTGACACGTAATTTGAAATTCATTTGTTTAAAAATGTAAGCTCTATAGAAAACTTACTTTTACGGGGGGAAAAAATGCCCTAACAATAGTAAATAATTGTGCACACAAAAATCACTATCTGAAGCCGGCATTCAACCTTGATTCCGACTCGCGTCCCATCGAGACAGGAAACAGTGCTGCTTTACTCCTAAACTGTACATCAGAGGTCGTTACGATGCGTAGACGCTTAATTGTAGGAATTAACGGATCACAGTGCTCATACCTGCTGAAGCGGATTTGCTCCTTAATCAGTTGAGATTAAGTTCTAATGGAATGTAACACCGTTTATTGTGGAAGATAGGTGTCAAAGTTTTGAAGGAACGTGCTGTTTCCGTCTTTGGGTCGGCGCTAAAGACCGGCACCGACATCCGCCCAAACATTACGTATCTACCGCACTTCGCAGCGTTACGTGCAATAACTCCTTATTTCTAATACTCGCCGCCACGATAGCCGCTACTGTAGTGTAGTATTTATTTAGGTCTTAATGGAACGTTTGGTTGAATAGCTACTTGACTAATGCGGTGAGTTGCATTGTGCTGCAGAGTCGGATGCTTCTTCCGTCAAGCCGGTCCGATACACAGTGCACGAATTCGCGTAGTTGGAAGGCTTTTGCACTTTTGACATAAAGGAAGGTGCAGATAAATTCCCTGCACTTAATTAAGCACCGCGTCGTGAAGGCAAATGGGGGAGTGGAATTGTAGCTACATTTCTGGCCTGGACACGATGGTGAGGTGAGTGGTCATCTTCTAGCACCGGCCACTTTACTCCGGAGGAAAGAGCCGCTGTTTACGCACTGAATAGTAGACAGAGTGGGCCCCACAGCCGATCTGGACGCTGTATTGAGGAGAAAAATCTGTTGCTGCCATCCGCAGCTGAACTCCGATTATTCGATTATCCAATCGTAGACAGTTATTACACTTATTGGGCTTAAAATGCGTTTGCAGGCACTCCCCGACTTACGCAATTACAAGTTATGCAATTTTAGAAAGTAAAAAAAAAAAAAAAGAAATGGAACTAGTATCATTTGTTTAAACTCGCGCCGAATTTTTCCTTGCGGAGATGAAAGCACGGTGAGACTAAGGTGGCCGAATGATCATACTGCTGGGAGATAACACGTGCGGCGGAGCGGTCATTCTGCGGCCGATCTAGTTGCGGCGTGCTGGAGTCTGATTTTAGATGGACTCCTTTGTATGTAGTACATATAGCTCACTGAATGCAATAGTGGCACAATCCAAAAATGACCTATTTGGAGTTAATACTACGATTGAGCTAAAAAATATAGAAAATGCGTAACACAAAAATGGCATTTAGCATTGGGTGTTTCAACTAAGAAGTGTGCTAATATTGTCATATGTAGTTGTTATATTTTTCAGCTCAATTAGAGTGTTAACTCGAAATGGCAATTTTTGGATTGTGCCACTGTTGCATTCAGTGAGCGATATATATATTTGATCATATGTATACTGAATTCCGATTTGCTCCCTTTCTTCCGGACCGTCTACTGCGTAGAGGAATGGTTGTTGTAGTTCCTTGTTTAATATTGTCGTTAATGCCTGACTTGTGGGCCGGGTAGCTCAGTCGGTATAGCGACTGACTACGGGCTGGACGGTCCGGGATCAAATCCCGGTGGGGACGAGATTTTCCGCCCGTCCAGACCGGCCCTTGGGCCCACCCAACCTCCTGTAAAATGGATCCCGGGTCTTTCCCGGGGGTAAATTGCGGAGCATTCTGCTTACCACTCACCCCCTTCTAGTGTCGCGGTCATAAAAGAGTAGAGCTATACCTCTACCCACTCTCTGGGCTACACCGGGCCTGTAACGGGATCACTTTACCTTTACCTTTACTGCCTGATGTATTCCGCTAGAGACTGACAGTTGAAGCTGTTGAGACTTCCTATGGAATTGTTCTATATTTGGAAAGAATATTTAGTAAATGGTGACCGCGATATCGTAATCGGTGTAACGACTTGCTACGGGCTGGACCATTCGGGGATCGAATCCCGATGGAGGCAAGATTTTCAGCACCCGTCCGGACCATCCCTGGGGCCATCGAGCCTCTAATACAATGGGTACCGGGTCATTCCCAGGGGTAAATCGGCCGGGACGTGGCTTGAATCGCCCACCATCTTCTAACGCCGAGATTAAGGAAGGAATATAGCTATACCTGTGTGCCTACATGGCCTGTTCCAGGGTGAACTCTACTTTTTTATTTAATAGGTAAAGGGAATTATTGGAGAATTTCTAAAAACAAATATGTTAATACTGAGAGACATTATGTTTGCTATACTGATGAACATGTCGTCACGTATTTTTATTGCATTATTAAAAAAAAAGTGAGGGAGTGGAATGCAATTTGGATGCTGAAACGCGGGGGGGGGGAGGGGGAGGTGTCGTGGTGGGGATCAGCGGCGTGTAGATTAAAACGGTTAGGAGAGAAGCCAAAAAAAATCCCCATTATCTCATATGTGGCGAAATGGAGGATATCATGCACATTATTTGAAGGTATGCCAAAACATGAGGAAGAAGTGCTTATTAAGGAAACCGTACGCTGTAGGAACTGAAACCATATATAGAATTGGGAGACTGCATGCTCAGAGTTAGGGGCGTGTTAAGATTGTAATTACTTGGATATTGTGATGGGGGAGTAGTTGGACGTAAGTAGTGTAATTTGTATGGTAATGTGCATACAGTAATAACCAGAGGTGACGCGGGGAGAGGGACTGTGTGTCATACCGCAGTACAATAGAGATGTGAAGGTGTGTACAGATGTGGTTTCCGAGGTTCCAGGTGAACGGTTTCAGAAGATCACAAACACAGGAGCTCAAATCAACGAAAATGAATCACTCTCTACAAGAAAGCGCAGTTGAATCTTATAAATGCGGTTCAGCAATTCTGTCGGCTTGAACCGATGTTCTCCCTTTCGGTCCTGAACGATCGGTTGTACACAACGGGGATGATGCATCTTAAGATCGGTTGTACTATCTGCATTCTTCAAATTACAGCCTCTCACTCAAGTGGCACTAACTCCGGTTATTGTTTGGAACAAATGCTGGAAGACCTTATTCCAGATGAATACAGTGTTCAGATTCGGATGTTGGTTTTTAGCTTACAGGTTGTTCTGCGGTCACTCTTGGATGCTTGAGCAATTTACTGTTCATAATCCTCCGCTTTTCATTTATACGTGTTCATAAGGCTAATGAATGTTCTGTGACTGCTGCAAATTGCTGGGCGGTGCTGGAGCTTCCGATTTCTTGCAGATACGAGTATATACAGTACATTTGTAAGTTTGAATCTTCTGGAATATGAATATTTACCGACGTTTCGGAGGAGAATGCTGCCTAACTTAAAAAGATTCTCAGGAACCCACTCTTCTCGGACTACGTAGACTCTCTCTCTCTCTCTCTCTCTCTATATATATATATATATATATATATATATATATGAAGGCAATACCTTATTCCGAAACGTCGCTGTTTCTCAATCGACATTGCGGCATATTCCAGAAGACTTCAATGAACACCGCTGTGAAAACCTCAAACCTAGCATATAAGCCTACATATGTAGCCACTTTGTAAGATTTTTCTTTTCAACTGACCATACGTACGGCCGGTCTGTCAATGTGTGATTCGGAAGGATGTATACAGGATCGTCAGTTGCAGGGGATGATTTAGGTAAGGTAGTTGTTGCAGAGGCAGACGAGTGGGTGATCTGACGAACAAATATGAACGGACGGACAGACGCGTGGATAGCTTGTAGGATAGATATTTAGATGGATAGAGAGATACATAGACAGACAGATTGGTGGGCACGGTGAAGCCGACAGCTTCTCACCCGTTGTTATGAAACCCGTATCTGGATTTCCGGAAGCTGCTTTTCAAATTCCGTCGCTTCATGCTCGTTCAGCTGAGGAAAGTCGTTAAACGATAGCGGTCAGACTAGCGTTCGAGAGGTACTCGGTTCAAATACCAGTAGTCCTGATTGTGTTTTTCCTATACGTTCCAAATGAATGCGTATCTTGCAAAAGACCACGTCCAATTTATTGTTTTATTAACTCGCCATTGTCTCCCCATCTCTTTGGACGCTCGATAGTTGTCTTCATTTGGACCAGTGTCTTTACAAAACCAAGCTCATTCTTGTAACCTGTAACAGACCTTGGGCTTGTTTGTATCTCGTTCATTCACTTGCCGTGTTTCATACCAGAACGTATCCGTACGATAATTGTACAGCGGAGTTGGGCAAAAAGCTGCTTTAGAATCGCCAGGAATGAGACTGCAGAATGCAATAAATTACCGCAGTATGCCGTCATTGTACGGAACTCGGTGACTTTCCACTTGCTGTCGTTACTTTCTCCTTGGAGCTTTGCATCATCGGAACACGAAAAGCTATGCAATATGTGTGTCGTGTTTCCGATTCCAATCACTGACATTTCAAGTAGTTTTGTTCCCATATTTCATCCTGAGTTACCGTTGTAATAAGGACTTTACTAGATACGCTGTAATGGAGTGGGCGTGGCTGTACGTAGTGTATTTTTCATAATCCATATGCTATATTAAAATTATGGGCCTCTGGGTTGTGACTGCGTTGGCGTTTGTAGAGGTGTACTAACGTGTTGACTCAGAATTAAACCAACAAAAATTCCTTCAAGCACAACGCATATTTTTAATACGTTTAATTAGCAGCTACATATTTCGGTTAAAATAAATAACCAACATCAGGTCGTAAAAGAAAGTAACAAGTTTAAACTACAGCTGCAATTTACTGGCTCGAGATCTGGGACTTAACCATGTTATGATTCTAGCGTGAATTTGAAAAGTAAACATTTTAATTACAATAAATATAGTATTTATTTAAAATATATGTGGGGCAGTTGGGTGTAGCTGTGTTTCGTCTATATTAAAATCTTGTAATTTAAACTGTGTGAATTTTTAATTAATTTAATTGGAATCTTGGAGTCGGCCTGTATGCATTTGTATTCGAAATCCTGCATGCAGTTTCTGGGTAACTAATAATATGTGAGATATTCAGGCTATGTTGAATCTAGATGTCTTACAAAAGTATGTAGATACTAAATGCCATATTGGATATAAGCATGTGAATTATTCGTGTATCTTGAGGCCTATTAATTATAACAGCACTTGATGTAACAGTAGTTGATTTATAAGTTTTACAGATCTAATTTCGTGTACAAATTTTCCTACGGGATTGTGGTTTCACGACGCCACAAACACTTCGAGTCTAGATGCCTGCTATATCTGTGCAGTGTATCGTACATGAAAGGTGTGTGGTTGCTGTTGGTTTTATTCTGATATTGAAAACGCGACAGGGAAGGATCATTTTAAGAGAACACAGTGTTTTCTAACTTGACGATAGAGGCCGTAAGCTCCACTAGTATCTGCCGGGTACAGTACACGGCGTCACATCGCAGAAGACACAATTATTGATAACCTTAAAAAAACGCTTTAGTTTTGCCAAGGAAATGGCAAGGTAATACCGTCCAATAGAGCTTTTTAGTTCCTTACACATCCATCTCTTCCCATCCGGCGTTATGAATTGTAACTGACAGCTGAGCGCCGTTACATAAACAAAGAAATCAGCCAACTTGGAGTGGCATATAAATTTGAGGTTCATGGTACATTTATAAACAAAAGACAGAGCAGTTTAACTCGAGCTCTGGCACGAGTGACTTTTGTTTTGGAGATACTGGCTTTCCTAGGGTTTCGTAGTTTTACTCCGTCTCACAAGGCGAACGTTGAGATAGTGTCTTGAAATTTCCGCGGCCACTTCTGGAGCCGGGATAGCATAGTCTTTCTAGCGACTCGTTACGGACTGGGCGGTGGGGGGTTTGAGTCGCGGCAGGGGCAAGAGTTTTTTTTTTTTTAACTGTCCATTCTGGTTCTGGGACCCACTAAGCCTCTGATGGGTAGCGGGTTTTTGTCCCAGGGGTAAAGTGGCCGGGGCGTGAAGTCATTTCTAAGTAGTGTCGAGGCTAAGAATGGGTGGAGCTATACCTCTACGCTTTCATGGCGAGGGAAGGGACGACTTTACCTTTGCCTTTAAGGCGATTTCGCTCCCAGTTCCCCCCCCCCCCCCCCCCCCCCCCCCCCCTCCTCTTCCCTTCTCTTCTCCTCCTTCTTTCTTATTCTTCTTTATTCACCTTCCTG